>Ga0073934_10002374_pt1 | contig 39682 bp, 32 predicted proteins | sample LarsenN4metaG_FD_76834 | JGI IMG/M metagenome (GOLD analysis project Ga0073934, IMG submission 76834) | Hot spring sediment bacterial and archeal communities from British Columbia, Canada, to study Microbial Dark Matter (Phase II) - Larsen... ... | reverse complement strand
GCTTTGCACTACAGGACTCCCCACCAGGTGTACTTCGGGGAAGGGAGAAACGATAACAGACAGGCTGGCTTAATCCACCTTAAAAAAGCCTGTTTTTTGTCTTGACAATGGGGAGGGGTACAGTGTGGGAAGACGCAGATGTAGTCAACATGAGCATTGGTGGTGCAGAGGGAGACCTTTGGGAGTACAACAACGTTAGTTATGCCTATGACAACGGACTCGTACTAGTAGCCGCCGCTGGCAACTGGCCGACCGATGATGCGCCTATCCAATATCCCGCAGCTTATCCCCAGGTAATAGCCGTAGGTGCAAGCAACTTCTTGGATGAAAGAGTAAAAAAGTTTCCTCCTAAGTCTCCGCCACACAATTTTTACAGCGCTCACGGACCACAACTGGACGTTGTGGCTCCAGGAAGTAGATTGATAAAAGCAGCCTGGTGGGATTACATAGAGAATCCTGTGTTTATCGATACTTTTGGTGGAACCTCGGCCGCAGCTCCTTTGGTTAGCGGTACAGCTGCGTTAGTGAAGGCTCACAACCGCAAACTGTACTCTCCATCTAGTCCGTACAGGCTATCGAATGACAGCATCATGAATGTAATTAGGCACTCGGCAGACGACCTGGTGGGTCTTCCAACTGAGGACGTGGCCGGTTGGGACCAGTACATGGGCTATGGCAGGCTCAACGCTTACAAGGCCTTACTGGCAGTGAGTCGAGGAGATGCTAACAATAATAGCAGTATTAGCCTAGCTGACGTAGTATATTTAGTTAACTATGTCATGAAAGGAGGTCCAGCCCCACTACCGTCCAAAGCGACGGGCGATTGCAATTGTGACCACGGAATTAGCTTGGCGGACATTATTCATCTGACAAACTATATATTAAAAGGAGGGCCGGCCCCCGTAGTTTGCTACCACTATAATTATTAAGGATATGAAATCTTGTAGACCGTTTATCGTCACTTTCTTGCTGGCAACCTCATGTACCCTACCGGCATATTCTGATGAGATAACAACCAAAGCCGTGTCGGGCATCTCTGTATGTACAGAAGAGAAGCCGTCACACGCAGATACGATCCCCCCATGTCCTGACAGGTGGGAGAACTTTGTCTCCTGCACTGGACGGGTTAAGCTGGAGATAAATAATACAGGTGGGTATGGGAATTTGGTCCTGCGCTACATTCCTGAATCCATGCCTCGCAGGCTGGTCTATAAGAACGGTGCCAGTGATACGGTAGAGTATATGTCCGGGGCTTGTTACTGGATGGGGGCTAAGATAGATGGCGAGATGTTGGTGAGTGCTGGTGATTCCCGGAACAAGGAATTCTACCCGGATACTACTGAAGTAGTAAGAATTAAGTTTATCTCCAATGACAGCACCAACCCCAATTTCGATCCCTCTGCCAAAGCCCCCTGTGAATATAGGGCTGCTTTTACGGATACTTTTATGGCTTGCGTTCCAACCATAGACTCCACCGACAATAGACCGCATAAGCCATTAGGCATTAAAGTTAAACAATATGTTTATTCCTTTGCACCGGACAGTTCGATTTATGCTGATTTCCTGATTTTCAGGTTGGTGATTACTAATATCGGGAACAAACTCCTTCAAGATGCCTATCTCGGTATCTATCACAACGGATACTGCGGATTCTTGGGCTTCAGTGGGGCGGGAAGCGATGATTTAACCGGTTTTCTTGCGGAAGCTCTAACTCCTGGCAGCGATACTGTCAAAAATCTGGCCTGGGTTGCCGACAATGACGGGGATCCGGAATTTTTGGTCTGCGATACTGCCTGTAGCACGTATGTTACTCCTATGCGTTACAGGGTCAATGGAGTGACGGGTCTTAAATTGTTAGGTAGCTCTAAAATCCTACCTAATTTTTCATACAACTGGTGGTTCGACGACCTAAAAAACGGAGATTCACTAATATTGAAAAACTGGGGGCCGGTAACTTTAGCAGATTTTACTCAAAATGGTCATTTTCCCGATAGTTCCTTGGGTACACCATCTGGAGACGAGGCTAAGTATAGAATTATGGCTAATCGAGAGATCGATTACAACCAAGCTACTACCTACCTGGACCACACTTCTGAGGGATTTCTTCCGCCGCCTGTTTGGCCTACGATTGACAGTTTGGCTTATTATATATCAACAGGCTTTTATTCTCTTTTTCTGTCATCCTTTGGAAAATTTGACTTAGCTCCTCAAGATAGCATCTCCTTAGACTTCGCTGTAATAATGGGGGATAATTTTCACGGTGCAGACAGTTTAAATTGGTACAGTTTCAATTGGCAACATCCCGATTCATCTTATTCTGATTTCTCAAACTTAGTACAGAATACTAAATACGCCCAGTCTTTGTATGACAGCATCTTCGATGTGGGAACGGATGTTAAAGATGGAAAGAAATCACCCTTTCCCCGCTCTTTTAGTTTGTCCCAGAATTACCCCAATCCTTTCAACAGTTCTACCAAGATTGCCTTCACCTTACAGAGGTCAGGCTCGGTTACACTGGAAATCTACAACTTGTTAGGAGAAAAGGTGGCTACCTTAATTGATAAATTCTTAGCTGCCGGGAGTCATGCGCTGACTTGGGATGGTAAGAATGAGTCCGGAGAAATAGTGGCCAGCGGTATATATTTTTATAGGCTTAGTTCTGAAGGAAACAGTTTAGTAAAGAAAATGGTTCTGCTGAAGTAGCTCAATAATCCACCACATAACTCCCCACATCTACTTGTGGTAGGCCAGTTTACCCTGAGGAATCCGAAGGGTCGAACCATCCCGTACTTCTCCGCATCTTTACCCTGACTGTGTATTTGAAGCATGAAAAAGTCCTGATTGAAATGACTCAATAGTCGACTACGTAGCTCCCCACATCAATTCCGTACTTCTCCGCATCCAAAACCCGCACTATCGACTTGGAGAAGGTCCCTCCGCCGTGGCTCTCATTTAAGTCGGCTAAGAAGGGGGTTGGTTTTTTGCCGCTTCGGTCGGCTATGATTTTTATTTTGGGCCTATAGATGTTGTCGGAATTGCACTGATAGACCACGGCTACTTCCTCAGTATCCAAGAGCACCAAAGAGCCGACCGGGTAGATGCCCATGATGTTGACGAAGAGCTTCAGGATGTAGGGGTCGAAGCTTTTGCCGGCTACGCGCCACATTTTTCTCAGGACTTCAAAGGGCGGAATGGAGGTCTTGATATAGACTCTACCAGAGGTCATGGCATTGTAGGCGTCGGCTATCTGCAAAATTCTGGTATGCAGATTTAAGATTCTTTTCTCCCTGACTTTGGGATAGCCGGCTAAATCTAAGGTCAGGTGATGCTCAAAACAGACCACTACAGCTCGGGTGGTGAAGTCGTCCATGGTCCGGGCGGAGATTAGAGTTTTTACTCCCATGACCGGATGTTTGCGCATCTGCTCCCAGTCGAATTCGTCGAACTCTCCCGGCTTGTTGATTAAATCGATTGGCAATTTGACTTTTCCAATATCATGGAATAAGGCGGCAAATCCTAATTCGGCCAGCTCCTGCTTGTCCAGTCCCAGTCTTAAGCCCAAGATGATGCATAGGACCGCCACATTGGCGGAATGGACAAAGGTGTATTCGTCAAAATTCTTGATGGTAGAAAGCTCCAGGAAGAGCTTTTCGTCTTTGAGAATCTGGTCCACTAAGGACTGCACCACTCTTTTGGCCCGGGCCAGGTTGACTAATTTCTGCTCCCGGGCATTGCTCATCACCTCTTTAACCACCGAGATGGCCTTGAAGAAGGTCTTTTTGGCGATCAGGCGGTTATCATGCTCCTGGTCCGGGCTGGACTTGAATTCTTCCGGCGGCAGCTCTTCTAAGGTGATATGCCCGGCCCCGATGTCGGCTAGTCTTCTCTCGATTACGCCGAAGGGGTCCTGGGCGTGGGTCTCGGAGTGAATCAAAAGATAGATAAACTTGTCCAATTCCCTTTGAGTCACGCCGGGCTGAATGGTGACCGCCCCGATTTTGGTCCTCTGCAGCTCTTCAATCAAGAATTTATTGCCGATGTAGCCGGCAAAATCGAATTTCAGCCGGACGCTGTTTAGAAAAACATATCCGTTTTTTAACTGCAGATATAAAACCTGAAAGCTATCCAGGATTTTTTCCACCACCCGGGCTAAGTTCTGGCTCTGCTTCAAAAAGACTAAATTGTTCTGCTCGTAGATCTGGGCGGTCTTATAGGTGACATAGAGCTGGTTGACCAGCCCTTTGCCCAACTCGACCAAGCCGCCCTGGTCGGCGTCGGTGATAAAGGCCGAAGAGGCGTATTCAGCTTTTTCCGGCATGCTCTTCTTCCTTTCGCCTTTGGCCCCGGGCCGAAACGTGCTCCAGCAGAGTCTGGGCCATGATACTGATGGACTTATTCTTCAGCCGGGCGATTTTCTCCAGATATGTTACCAGATCAGGATGGTTGGATTTTTCCATGGCCTTCAGGGCCAGAAGTTTTATTTCCAAGATTCGTGTGCGGCGCCAGAGAGAGAACTTTTGCAGATATTTATAAACATATTCTAACCCCTGCTCTTCTCCGACTAAAATCAGGGCTTCCCAGGTCTCTTTAATTTCATCTTCTCCTCTTTCCAAGAATTCTTTGGCGTTAATCTGCTGCCAGAGAGGGTCCAAAGCCTTTTTTTCTTTAGCGGCCGCCAGGGCCCGGAGGGCGTAGATGCGGATCTTGCGGTCAGAGTCCTTAAGACCCTCCATCAGAAGCAGGCCGGCCTCGCTGGAGCCCAGTCGAGACAAAGCCAATACGGTCTCCTTACGCACTCGAAAATCGGCGTGCTGGATGGTCTTCTTCAAATAGGCTGCCATCTTGGGATCTTGGGTTCTCCCCAAGATCATGACCGTATTGCGCACCACGTACCAGCGCTTGTCCTGAAGGCCGGAGGCTACCTGGTCTAAATGGCTGTGGGCAAAATATTCCAGGACCTGGCAGAGTAATTTCCGGGCCGAGAAAGTTTTCAGTTCCCCTAACATGGCTATCAGATTGGGAATGGCTGATGTGGAGAGCAAGACCAAGTATTGATAGATTTGTTCAGTCGGATATTCCTTTTCCTGATTTAAGAAGTCAACCAGTTTATCCAGGGAGGCTTTGTCCCCTTTACGCTCGATGGCCGAGGAAAGCTTATCGGCTCTAACCTGAGAGCGCTCCTTGAAATACTCCTGGCTCTTGCGGATTTGTTTGAGCAATTCGGCCGCCAGATCAAAGCGGCGGCCGGACAGAAATTCGTCGGAAACTTTTTCAGCTAAACTCAAGACTTCGGTAAAGCCGGCCAGCTCTTCTTCCTGGACTAAAATCTCAAACAGGATGGGGATGACTTCGGCCTGGCGGCGGTAGAATTTTTCAATCTGCAAAAGAGAGTTGATTTCGGCGGACTCCTCTTTCTGGAAGGAGCCGATGTTTTGCAAAAGCCGGGCAACCTCCTCAGAGGCCAGGTCCTGCGGCTCAACCAAAGGTTTCCCCTCTTCGCTGGGTGTGAATTCGGTCTCATCTAGGGAAATCTCCGAATAATAGATTTTCTCCATCTCCTCGGTACTGGTCGATTCCAAAACTAAGGGCTCGGGCAAATCCGAGGCCTGCTCCACCACGGCATAACGCAAGTGGAGGAAATCCTTTTCCCAGAGGAGAGTAACCAGGTCATCTTCCCCGGACTTGCTCTGCAGGGAGATTTTAACGGCCTCCAAGAAGTTCTCCAGTTCCTCCAGCTTCAAGCCCTCCTGAAAGACAATCTCTCTTATGCCGTCGCGGTACATGGCCAAGGCAATCCCCTCTTCCCCTCCGGCGTCCTCATACACCACCTCACCGGATAGGAGGATTTTCCCCTGCTCAGTGACTAATTTCAAGTCTTCGTATTCATCCAGGTACTGGCTGAACTTCTCGAACAGATTGCGTTTGAATTCCTGGGGGATGGGGTTGTTCTGGGGATATAAAAACATGGTCTTCAGTGTGCGTGCCAAGAGAGACAGAAGCTCTTTGGCAGAGCGGAGCTTTTCCGGCGCCACCAGCGAAACTTCCTGAGCAGCAAACTCCCCGCCTGTCTTTATCGCAGACATAAGTATAGTCCTAAGTCTTTTATCGACAGAAGAATGGGATGGTTAATCTGGTTCTGGGAAGAATTCTAGAGTATAAGGGATTGATAGAGAAAGGATTGGAATATAAATGACCCCACCCCGCCTTCTGGGCGAGGTTCGCCTAAGGCGACTTAATCCTCCCCTCTAGGGGAGGAGATTTTACACCCTCTCCTAGAGGAGAAGGTGGGGTGAGGTCATTCTTATTTTGAGTTTGGGTTTGTAAACCCATATGTGAACGTATGTTCAGAGAAATGTTTCACGTGCAACAATTTGGTTTAAGGCTGTCATTGCGAGCGTAAGCGAAGCAATCTGCCGTTCAATGACGGTCTTTTGTAGCGTCCGAGCTTGCCTCGGACGTTTTCTCACCCCGGGCAAGCCAGGGTTCACCCTGAAGGGCGCTATAACTAACTCCTCCTCAGTCCTCTCCTTGAGGAGAGGGAACAGAGGAGGGCGGGGTAAGAAAACCCCGCCTACGTTGATAGAATTGAGAGATCAAATATCCCCCAATATTTCCTGGGCAATCTTTTTGGCCTCAAAGAGCTTGTTCCGGTCCACCCAGACGCTGATCCTGACCGGCGAAGTGGTGGAATAGCTCCCCAACATAATCCCGATATCATCCCCTTTGATAAAGCAGAGGATCCCCTTTTCATCTAAAGCCTCTTTGAGCATCTCGGCATATAAACGGGAGGGCACATCCCTTAAGAAGACATACTTTACCGGCTCCTGCTCGGCCTCTTCCGGCAGTTTCTCCACCAGTACTGCGCCACAGTCCGGGCAGATCTTGACTTCTGGCTCGTATTCGTATTTGCAATCGGGGCAGAAGGGCATGCTACTTGGATTCTAAGGCTTTGCGGACAAAACCGCCAGCTTTTTTGAGTCTCCGCTCGGCATCAACTTTTGTGCTATTAGTCAAAATCATCACCAGAGCGGTCTTTACGCTTCCACCGGCCAATTTCAGATGCTTCTCTGCAGTTTGGTAATTCACCCCGGTCACCAGCATAATCGTCCTTTTGGACCGCTCCACTAATTTCTGGGAGGTGGCCTGCAGGTCAACCATCAGGTTTTGATAGACCTTGCCTAATTTTATCATGGCGGTGGTGGAAATCAGATTCAAGACCATCTTCTGGGCGGTGCCGGCTTTCATTCGAGTAGAGCCGGTAATTACTTCAGGACCAACTTTGGGACAGATTTCGACATCGGCTTTGACTTTGGTCTGAAAATTAGGATTGCAGTAGATGAAGACTGTCAGCGAGCCAATTTTCTGAGCATATTGCAATGCTCCCAAAACATAAGGTGTCCGCTTGGAGGCGGCTATGCCGATCACTACGTCCTTATGGCTTAATTTGACCTTCTTCAAATCCAAAGCTCCGGCCTGGAAATTATCCTCTACCCCCTCTCTGGAGCGAATAAGTGTTCTGTATCCTCCAGCAATTATGCCCTGAATCATTTTAGGGTCGGTGCCAAAAGTTGGTGGGCATTCAGCCGCGTCTAAGACTCCCAGTCTGCCGGAAGTGCCTGCTCCAACGTAGAATAGCCTGCCACCCTTTTTGAAAACCTTTACTACAATTTCCACCGCTTTGGCAATCTTTTTCAACTCCTCCTGAACCGCCAAAACAGGTTTTCGGTCCGCAGTATTTATGAGCTTAAGAATCTTTAGCGTGGAAAGAGTGTCAATCTTATGACTGCGGGGATTTCTCTTTTCGGTTAAGGCGGATTGAATTTCTCGGAAGACTTTTCTGCTCAAGAGTATCCTTATTGCCAAGAGGCAATTAAGGAACGTAGCGCAGGAGAGTCAAGGAGGATTGGTCAGCCACGTAGATAAAGCTGTTGCGGAAAATCAAATTATTGGCCTGGCCTTCGGTGTTGAAGAAAGTAATGGATGAAGGCGTGGCGGGGATGCTGACATCTACAATCTGGACTCCGTCATCCCGGTTGGCCAGGTAGGCGTTATTGCCGTCAACCTGTACACCGGTAAAGAAGGAGTTAGTAGTGTTATAGTTCCCCAGCTGGACCGGAGCCGATGGAATGGCCAGGCTGACAATGTCCAGCCCGGCATTCTGCAGGGCTAAATAAGCCCGGTTGCCTACCACGTCCAATCTTCTGGCCAAAGCGGAGCCAGCCGGGGTATATCTCCCCACAAATGCGGGAATAAGGGGATTTTTGACGTTGACGATTTCCAAGCCCTCGCCACCATAGGCAATGTAGGCCAGGGTATCTATCACTTTGACATCAAAGGCATTGCCGGAGCCGAGGTTGTACTGTGATAAGGCGACCAGGGTGTCCAGATTGCTGAGGTCAACAATGTACATCCCGGAATTCTTGGCAGCTAGATAGGCATAATTGCCGGAGACGAAGACATTCTCCACGTCGGCAGAGCCGGGTAGATCCAGACTTGACCTGTAAATCGGCACAGCAGGATTACTCACATCCAAGACATGCAGACCCACTGCCCCGTAAGCTATGAAAAGATAGTTGCCGGAGACAAAGACTCCATTGGCGGAGCCGCCGCCGGTGTTGTAAGAACTTAAAAATTGTGGGTTAGCCGGATTGGAGATGTCAAAAATCTGAATGCCGTTCCCCTGCTGGGCTACCGCAGCGTAGTTGCCCCAGACAAAGAGATTGTAATAAGAAGTAGCAGCAGTCGTGGTGGAACTGATGAAATAAACTCCCGGAGCAACTCTGACCGTTACCGAAATGGCGAAAGTATCGGCATTGCCGGCTCCATCCACGGCCACGGCCGAAAGGGTATGCACGGTGCTGTCGTTATAAACCAGAATCAGCCAGGGAAAGATAAAGGGGGAGGAGAAATCGGTGAAAAGAGTTTCTCCATCCACGTAAAAGTCCACCCGGGCCACTCCCTGGTTGTCAGAGGCCGTTACGTTGACAAAAATGGTGTCCCCGGATAAGATTGAAGCATCCGCCGGGGAAGTAATCTGCACCGTGGGGGGGATTAAATCGCTGACCACTGACTTTTTGCCGCATCCGAAAATAAAAACCAGGGCCAGCGTCAGCGCAATTGCCAGCGAAAAGAGTTTAAGTTTAGGCATAATAGCGGTCACTTAAATATAATCGGCAAAAATCTGCGCTTCTTTTGAGAAATGTTAGGCTCTATGGTTCAAAGGTTTTCATTGACAACTTTCGTTCCCACTTTATCTTAGCTCTGAATGTACACACGTCCTACCTTCGACCGGGTGCTCAGGGAGGCCTTATGGATAGTCTTCTTAGCTATTGTGGTAGCGCTGGTTTACAACTCGCTTCGGCCCAAGGGGATTGCCCCGGTAGGGGCCTGGGCTCCCCAGGTGCTTTCCTCCGGCGTTATAGCCCCCCCTTCCTATATCCCCGGGGAGGATGCACCGGTAATAAACCTTTCCGAGGCGATGTCTGCTTTCAACTCCGGCCAGGCGATATTCTTAGATGCCCGTAAGCAGGCAGACTATGTGGCCGGTCACATTAAAGGGGCTCTGCGCTGTTTCTTAGAAGAGTTCGATGCAGAGTATCCCCTGGTCAAAGATAAACTCCCCAAGGAGGCGCTAATCATCACTTACTGTGGCGGGGATGAGTGCGAGCTGTCGCTTTTTTTGGCCCGTAACTTGAAGATTGAAGGATACACTAATGTGAAAATTTTCTTCGGGGGGTGGGAAGAATGGGTGGAGGGTGAATTGCCGATTTCAACCGGGGAGAATCCTTAGCTCAACAACATGAAGAATCTTCTCAAGAGCAAATACTTGGCCTTTCTCTTTCGCCTGATTTTAGGCTGTGTCTTTGTCTATGCCAGTTTTGACAAGATCGCCCATCCGGCTGATTTTGCCCGGATTGTCTATAATTACCACTTTCTCCCCAGTTTGGCCATCAATCTATTTGCGGTCATCCTCCCCTGGTTAGAATTGATGGCCGGCATGGCTTTAATTTTAGGCCTGTTCGTGGAGTCGGCTGCGCTGCTCATAGGTTTTCTTTTGGGCATTTTCATTGTGGCATTGAGTTCGGCGGTAATTCGGGGACTGGATATTTCCTGCGGCTGTTTTTCCACGGCTTCTTCCAGCGAGAAGGTGGTCTGGGATACGATTATTAGGGACTTGATCATGCTGATGTTAGTAGTGCAGGTGTATTATGGGTATGGGGGGTTTGCCAGCCTGGAGAAACTGGTCAGCAGAAAGAAATAACTTACATTACGAATCGGATCCTCGGCACTTCTCTTTCACTTCTGAGACTTCAATAATCCTGCCAATCCCCCCTTCAGCAATATCTGCACCTGCCTCGATGTCAGTTCATAACTCAGTTCAGTCTCAAAATTTTTGGTCAGATTCTTCAGCTGAATTTTCTTTCCATTTCTTAAACCATCCAGAATTCCGGAAATCATTAGCTCATCATCCTGTTCTGTGGCATCATATTTCTCCAGTTCAACAAATCTTAAAGGCAGAAGCCCGAAGTTGACCAGATTGTCCTGGTGAATCCGGGCAAAGGTCAAAGCAATTACCGCTCGGACTCCCAGATACATGGGAGCAATGGCGGCATGCTCCCGGCTGGAGCCTTGGCCGTAGTTTTTGCCTGCCACAATAAAGCCGGGGCCCTTTTGCTTGGCCCGGGCCGGGAAAGTCTTGTCGAGGTAGTTAAAAGTATATTCGGCAATGGCCGGGATGTTGGAACGCAGAGGCAAAACTCTGGCTCCGGCGGGCAGAATTTCATCGGTACTAATGTTGTCCTTGAGTTTCAATAAGACCGGGCCTTTCAGAGTGTCGGCTGGCAGAGGAACTGTCGGCAGAGGCTGGATGTTCGGCCCTCTGACAATTTCAACTTCGCCCGGATTTTCAGTCGGAGGCAAGAATCCGGAGTCATCAATGTAAAATTCGTCCGGCATCTCTACTAAAGGAGGATTCCCCAAAGTCCGCGGGTCAGTTATTACGCCATTGATAGCCGAAGCGGCGGCAATCTCCGGGCTACAGAGATAGACCCGGTCATCGGCTGTGCCGCTTCTGCCGGGGAAATTGCGGTTAAAAGTTCTCAGAGAATTTCCGCCGCTGGGCGGCGCCATCCCCATGCCGATGCAGGGGCCGCAGGCAACTTCTAATCCTCTGGCGCCGGCCTTAAATAAAGCCGACATTCCTCCGGCCTGAGTCGCCATGACCAAGACCTGCCTTGAGCCCGGAGAAATGGTCAAATGCAGATTAGGATGTACCTTTCTCCCTTCCACGATTTTGGCTACAGTCATCAAGTCCATAAAAGAAGAATTGACCGAACTCCCCACGGTTACCTGTCTTAAAAGAGTCCCGGCAATCTCCTGCACTGGCACGACATTGTCCGGGCTGTGAGGCTGGGCGACTAGAGGCTCGAGTTTAGATAGGTCCAATTCGATAACATCGTCGTAGTCGCTGTTGTCGGCAGTCAAAGGGGCAAAATCTTTTTCACGCTTCTGGGCCTTCAAGAATCTTTGAGTCTGCTCATCACTCGGAAAAACTGAAGAAGTTAAACCTAGTTCTGCTCCCATGTTGGCAATGGTTGACCTCTGTGGCACATTCAAAGTTGCCAGGCCAGGGCCGCCATATTCAAAAATCTTGCCGACTCCGCCGCTGACTGTGTATTTCCGTAATAATTCCAGAATCACATCCTTGGCTGAGACCCAGGGTTTTAACTTTCCGGTCAATTTCACCAGAACAATCTGCGGCATCTTAAATCTGTAAGGCTCACCCGCCATGGCGGCCGCCACTTCAAATCCGCCGGCTCCGATGGCTAACATGGCCATGGCCCCGGCCTGAGGCGTGTGGCTGTCTGCCCCCAGCATGGTCTGTCCGGGGATATCTGATCTTTCCAAAGCGGCCTGGTGCGATATGCCATTACCCGGCCTGGAAAAATAAGCTCCATATTTGGCAGCCATGCTTTGCAGAAAGAGATGGTCGTCCGGATTTTCAAAGCCGGTCTGTAACATATTATGGTCAACATAGACCGTACAGCGCTTAGACTTAATGCGCGGAATCCCCAAAGACTCAAACTCCAGCATGGCCACGGTGCCGGTGGCGTCCTGAAGCAAAGTCTGGTCAATGGTGATGGCGATTTCCTCTCCGGGTTTGAGTTTCCCGTCCACTAAGTGAGAGGAGATGATTTTCTGGGTGATGTTCATTTCTTTCCTTTCTGAAAAACAGAAAATTATCAGGCAGTATTTATACTGACCAAGATAATATACGAAATTCAGTCTGAGAGGGAAAGTTCTCCAGACTTAGGAAAGGGTATGACTTCAGGTGTGAAAAGGCAGAGCCCTTTTAATTTCCGGCCAGAATAAAGCTAAGAATTCCTTGGCCTCTTGATCGGTCTGATGGTCAGAGAAGGTTTTCGACAGGGGGAAAATTACCCGGATGATGGCCGCATCAGTGGGCCTTCTCAAGATAGAATTCAGGACCAAGTCGGCCTTGAGCATGAACTCATTGGTCAGAATCCCGGAGCGGGTAAGAAAACAGTAATACATCAGCTGGCTCTCCTTGCCGTCAGAAATCAGCATCCGGTTCAGCTTCAGATTCTCCCCGGGGCCAAAGGAGAAGCCCTGCTTTTCTTTGGTGACGATGTTCCAGCCCCCGCCAGGGAGACAATGCTTGGGGGAGTGAATCTGAGAGCCGTATTTCTGGGAGTTAAAATAGGCGATGAACAAAGAAGCTTCTTGCCCGTCTGAGTTCTTGTAAACTCTCAACATAGTCGTATCCGCCCCCAGAACCTGCAGGGAAGATTCGGTAAAATAAAGCTCCTGGCCGCTCCAGCCGGAGAGGAAATAAGGAAGTATCTCCAGGTGGGGACGCTGTTGGGGCTTTACTTCGCTGTAGCGGATAAAATTGGCCAAAAGCCCGACTACCAAGATTAATCCCAAGACAAACCAGAACTCCTTAGACTTGAAACTGAGCATTCCCTTCCTGAACCGTGGCCTTAAAAGGGCCGACTTTCTTACTTAATTCTCTATTTGATAACCGCCAGCTTGCCGCTGGTTGTGCCACCGGGATAACTGATGCTGTAAAGATAAACCCCGCTGGCTAATTCTTTCCCATCCTGATTCTTCACATTCCAGACATACTGGGTATCGCTGGTCCCTAATTTAATCTGATAGACCAATTCTCCGGAGACGGTGGCGATTTTCAGATTCGATCCCGGAGGTAGATCTGCAAAAGTTATGACCGTAGCTCCTTCCGAAGGCTTGAAAGGATTGGGATAGGCATAAGGATTGAAATTGGCCACTTCAAAAGAGACCACCTGACTCCAGTCCGAATAGGCGCTGGAGCGATAAACCCGGCTTCTCCAGTAATAGATTCCGGGAGTCAAAGAGTTGGGAGTGGTCCACTCCACCACCGTGTCGCCCGGGCTGGGAATAATGCCAGGGGAGGCAATTGCTCCGGTCATAAAAGTGTCATTGGCCAGCTCGAAGAAATAGACCGAGCCGGGCCTGGAATCCGGATAGACCTTGAGCTTGGCCTGACCCGGAGCAACTCTTTCTCTGTTCTTAGGTCCCTTCACCACCGGCGCGGTAGAATCTACCGTCACGGGGCCACTAAGAACTACAAAAGAGCGGGCAGCCATCCAGGGAGAATAAGCCTGGCCGTCAAAGGCGCGGCAGCGCCACCAGTAGATGGTCGAATCCTGTAAATCCAGATTGACAGTCCAGGAAGTATAAGTATTCCCCTGGTTAACCGAGCCTTCTGAGGTTACTAAATTAGTCAAGTTACTGTCCGCAAAGACCTGGAATTCATAGACCAAGACCTCACCCGGATCCGGGTCGGTAGAATTTATCACTGTCAGAGCCGGCCGGATAGCAGCTACGGTATCCCGGTTAGTAGGGAGAAAGGCGGTGGGAGCAGAGGGGGGATTATTAGTCCCGGTCCCTAAGGTAGCTACAGTGAAAGATTTAGTCGACATCCAAGGGGAGTAAGCCTGGCCATCGAAAGCACGGCAGCGCCACCAGAAAGTGGTGGAGTCTTGTAGGTCGATATTCACAGTCCAGGAAGTGGTGCCGCTCCCCTGATTGACTGCTGCAGAACTGGCTACTAAGGTGGTCAAACCCGAATTAGAATAGACTTCAAAGAAGTAGGTCAGATTGTCAATAGCGTCCGGGTCAAAGGCATTGTTCACCGTCAGAATCGGACGCCTCCCGGTCACGGTGTCTCCATCCGGAGGAGAGGCCAGAGTAGGGGCTGAAGGAGGAGTATTGCTGCCGCTATAAGGAATCAAAATAGCACCCTGTCCATTCCGCATGGGTATAGACGCTACTGGTGAACCTAAAGTGCCGTTAGGATTCAAAGGGCGATAAGTTCCACCCAAGGGGACGTTGACCAGGGTGGCGTCGTCAAAGTCCTGATTATAATCCCCGCGCGGACGAACTAAAACCAAAGCCCCCTGATATTGGCGGGATAATACCCTGAAGGAGTAACCTTTGCCATCCACTCCCGAAAAGAAATTAGGGTTGTAGTCGGCTAAAGTCTTTCCGATATTGTAATCCATGCAGCCCCGCCAGACCAAGGTATCCCAGCCGTTGGCATAGACCTGATAGGGGCCGGACATGAACATGACCGAAGAGTCGGTCCGGACCAGATAATGGGTAGCCAGGTTGTCCAAAATGCCTTGAGCGTAAGATACGCTTCCCAATCGGCCACTCACTTCAGTGGTCACCCGGGATTCATAGAAAATCTTGGTCTTCTGGGCCCAGTTGTTCTTATTAATCTGGATGGCGGCTTCTATCCAGCCGGTCCAGTTGCGAATCGGGCTAAGATTGTACTCATCAATGGCCCAGTCAATCAAGCCGGCCGAATTTAACGAGCCATTGGCAGACAGGTATTTTACTTTGCCGTCCGGGGACCACTGCGGGCCTAATCTTAAGGTATCCCTTAGCTCCCCGAAAAACTGTTTCAAGTTAGGTCCGTACCAGGCATTATATTCCGAAGAGCCGATTATAGCGTGAGTGGGGTGCTCGGCTACTTCCCCGCCGGAAAGAATCTGCCCGTAATTGTAGAAAGCGCCATCGCTGCAGTTATCCAAAAAGATACAATCAAAATAATAGTTGCTGAGCAGTGGTTTGGTCTTAAATTTGGAGACGATGTACTCTTTGTCAAACTGCCGGGCGAAAGGGCTGCTGAAGTTTACCGCCACTCTCCCCTTCCAGTAGACCGGCACCCGGGCCAGACTCTCCGCCACCGCAGATCCTCCTCCCCACCCCGGGACCACAAAGGTCAGCCCGGCCAGTGAAACCTGAGTATCCCGGAAGTAGTGCAGGTAATTGGCCTCCGGGTTTACTCCTCGGGACTTGGCCAAATTCATCACGTAGCTGTGCTCTTCGCCGGGGGCATCGTTATCGCTGCCCGAATTGTAAAAGGTCCAGATAGTATTGGGATTGAGCCCCTTGATGCTGTTCATGTCCACCGCACAACCCCCATCCAAAATGACCGAATAGCGGTTGGCGATGGTGGTTTCCTGGGAAGGAGTGGCGCAGACTACCTCGGAATAATGGACCAAACCATTGAAGTAATTGTTGGGTGAAATGGCCAGGGCGGGTGCGGTTGCACTTATTAGAATCAGCGCTAAAACTAAAAAGATCCCCCTCCAGCTTAACCTAATCATAACTTAAACCCTCCTCATCAGATTTGACACAATGTATATATCGGGCATAAAGCGGCAAGCCTTGTGCCGACTATCGAATAAATCCAGGGCCGGATAACTTCGTTTGTTCCATCACCTAAGGATAATCTCAAATCGTTTTCCAGTTTTGAATTTTCTCATTTTTGTTCAATTATTAAACATGGGGATAATTCAGTGTCGCTTACTTTACCTCCCACAACTATTTACTCGCCTGGCCTAAACTTGAACTAAAAAGGCTTTCTGAGTAAGCCTTTGACTTTGCTTTTCACCCTAAGATAACCCTTTCTGGTCTGAAGCGCCAGCCTGGCTTTGGAAGTCAAGGGTGTCAAGAGATGGTGAGTCTGGTTTCGGGAGTTGGCCCATTTGAGTTTGTATTCTTCCTCTCCGCGCAGAAAATCGAAACTTTTCAAGCCAGCCTGGAAACTTTGCTCTATAGCATGATAAAGAACCAAAAGCCCGGGCTTCTTATTTTCAAAGCTCCTGTCAAATCCGGTCTGGTAATAATAATACGTATCTTGGTACACAAAACCGTAAAGCACCGAAATAATTTTTTGGTTTAATTCCAAGTAATACAGGCCGAGCTGATTTTTTTCCAAGAACCGCCGGCAGATTTCCTGGTGAAAATCTCTTTTCTCCTTTAGGGCAAAACTCCCCTTTTTCCCCTTAGCCTGCCATCTGCTGGTATGGAGCCGAAATAATTCAGACAGAGCCTGCTCATAGTCCGCCGGGCCGGCTTTCTTCAGCCGAGCCTGTTTTTCCCCTATGAAAAATTTCCAATTTGATTTGACATATTCTCGGACCCGGCGGTTGACCGATTTTACGAAAGTCTCCCAATCGGCAGGAAAAGCAATCCGGGGGCAGGTCTCTCCTGTTTCAATTTGAAATGTACCCGAGCAGGTCTCTTTAGCAGACTTTAAGACCAAGGAGTCTGGCAGCATATCTGAAAAAAAGAGGAGATCGACTCCTTTTAATGCAGTTAGATAACTTAGAAACGACACGGTGGCCTCTCTGGCATATCTTTCTTCGCAAATAAAATCCAGATATTCTGAGGAGATGGGGTAGGTCCCTAAGAATTTGACCACTTTTAAGTTTCGAAGCCCCCATTTCTCGGTGGTCACAAAAAGCGGGGCGATTCCCTTAATAGTTCCTACTTGGTCTCGGGCAATTAGGATGCGTAGTTGCTTTTTTTCTCCAAAATATTTCCACCAGCAATAAAGCCAGTCCCAGGAGAGAAAAATATGAGGATGTAAGGATTTATTTAGTAAATCGTCCCAATCTGCTTTCAAGTTCTGGAAGGCTAGAGCAGAGTCTGTCACTTCAATCTTGAGCATGTAAAGATATTCCTAAATCTGCCTTATCACCTTGGCCGGATTCCCCACCGCCACGGAGCAGGGGGGAATATCCCTGACCACCACCGAGCCGGCCCCAATCACGCACTTTTCCCCGATATTAGCCAGAATAACTGCGGAATTTCCTATCCAGGAGTTGGCACCAATCTGAATCTGCTCATAGATTCCCCCTTGAGAAGGGATGGGCAAGGAGGGATCAGAGAAAAGGTGGGTGTATTTGCCGCTGATAATGTCCACGTTGCTGCCAATCAAAACATTTTCCCCGATTTTTACCTTGCCCACGGCACAGTAATCCCCCAGATAGACCCCTTTTGAGATTTCGGCCTGCTTGTGACTCAAGAGCGTTCCAAAAGAGATGTAACAATCCAAAGAAGAGCTTTTAACAGTCAGGAAATAATAGGCCCGCCTTAAGTAGACTCCAACCAATCCCGGTATCAGAGATAGAATCTGGCCGTGGGTCTGAAACAGCTTTTCGCTTTTAGAGAATAAAGAGTACCCCTTCTCTAAGAGAGCCAGAGGCGAAATTAGAACTAAGGCAATGAGATTGAAAACCCACTTCAGAATTACCTTTATCATCATTTACAGTTATCGACAGGAGGACATTTTTACCAGGCTGGAGTAGAAATCCTCCAGCTCTCTTTCTTGGCGGCTCAGGGAAAATTTCTCCTGAACTTTTTTCCTGGCATTATGTCCAAGCCTCTTTCTTAGGTTCTCATTTTCAGCCAGAAACAAAATTTTTTCTGCCAGAGCCTGGCTATCCGCCGGCGGGACCAGAAGTCCGGTTACCCCCTCTTCGACCAGCTCCGGATTACCACCTACTTTGGTGGCGATGATGGGGAGACAGGCGGCCATGTATTCCAGTATGGAATTGGAGAGCCCCTCTGTCAACGACGAATTGACGGCCACATCGAAAGTCTGCAAAAAAGGGCGCAGGTCTTCTCTAATTCCCAAAAATCGGACCGTGTCTTCCAAGCCCAGCTGGCGGGCCATATTTCTAAACCGCTCTTCGGCATAGCCGCCTCCGATTATGGCAAAAAGTAGATCCTTCCTTTTTTCAGACGCTATTTTAGCAGCCTCCAGGAAGTACTGGATCCCCTTTATTTCTTTGAGGTTGGCGACTATGCCTATGACTAACTTATCAGCCGGAAAGATTTTTTTGAAAGAGTCAGCCGGGCAGTCTTGAAAAAACTGCGGATCGATGCCGTTATATATGACTTTAATTTTCTCAGCCGGGACTTTCTCGACTGTAATTACATAGTTTTTCACAGCCTGACAGTTGGCTACATAACCAGTAGTTAGATGTCTCAAGAATCGCAAGACCAGAATTCTCAACGGCGTATTCCAGTACCCCAGATTCCGGCGGGCGACCAAAATATGGGGCACTCCAGCCAGCTTGGCTGCCAGTACCCCGATTACATTTCCCTCCAGGAAAAAGGACTGCACAATCTGAATTTTCTCTTTTCTAATGAATTTTGCCATCTTAAAAATCTGCCCCAGCAGGTTAGGACGGAAATAACCTTTAAAATTCAACATGATCTGCGGGCAAGTCGGGGGGTTATCCTTCAGCCACTGGCTGGGCTGCAGGCACCCCAGATAGATTTGAAATTTGCCCCGGTCGAGCCGCCTTATCAGCTCCAAGATATGTTTTTCGGTCCCCCCGGAGGGGCCGACGATAGTATCGACTACATAAAGTATCTTGATCTTATCCATCAGTAGGAAGAGAGCTGGGGTTTAAGCCGGTTTTTAATTTTCAAGTAGAGCCAGCAGGTTTCCAGCTCGAAGAGAAGCCGGCAGAATTCTTTTTTGGAATCGGTCAATTTATTTTCCTCCATCTCGATGCGGCGAAGCTCAAAGGGATTGGTAAAACTCGTGTTGAGCTCTTCTTTGGTCGTGAAAGCAGCTAGATATCCTGCCTGTCTAACCAACTCTTTAGCCCTCTGGTCGTATTCTCCACTGGGATAGGCAAAGTATCTAACCGGTTTATGCAGATGCCGCTCCAAGAGCTGCTGCGAGGAATGCAATTCCTCTCTTATAGTCTCCTCATTTTCCATTGGTATAATAATATGATTAAGGGTGTGGGAGCCAAAATCAATTCCGGCCCGATGCATTTCTCTGATTTCATCCCAATTCAGGAGGGCTGGCTCAGGCTTTTGGGAATCCCGGCTGAACAACGGCTCCAGCAGACTATCTATCTCCCTTTTCGGTCTAGACTTTAAATATCTGACCAGGGGCTGGTAAGATTCTGGGCTTAAGCCCTCCTTAAGAATCGCGACGACTATTCTTTTCAGTTCAGAATAGGGCCAACTTTGAACTTCTGTCAAAGACAGCTGCTGCAGTCGGCGGAACAATTTTACCTGCCAGAATTCTTTGGCATTGCCTATGAAATTGACCGCCACGAATATCGTGGCCGGAACCTGGTGCTTTTTCAGCACCGGAAAAGCATAGAGATAATTATCCTGCCAGCCATCGTCAAAGGTGAGTATTACTCCAGCTCTCTTCCGCCCACCAGAAATCCAATCCTCCAAACCCTGAATACAATGCTTACTTTTCAGGTAGGCAATTAACTTTTCAAAGTTAGCAGCAGTCAAATAGGGAAGAGTGGGAGTGTTTTTGGCCTGGTCAGGGTTTAGGGTAATGCGGTGAAAGCTCAGAATCAGGGTGTGATTCTTGCCCAGCAGACGGTTTAAAAAAAAGAGGATGCCGGTGTAATATAAAAGCCTGGCCAAGAACATCTTTATGTTCTTCAAACTACTTCCTCTTGTGGCTAGAAAATAGGGCTGACCAGAATCCCAGGCTAATGCCAAAATGAATTGCCGGAAAAATCAATAAAAATAGAGGGAAATATCTGAGCCCCTTTTTGAGCGCCAGCCAGATTGAAAAAAATAGAACGGGCCCTAAATAAAGTAACAGAGCAAAAACCAAGAAATTGAGCAAACTTGGGTTTGTTCCACTTAACAGAATTATGAACAGAAGTAAGAATAAATATAATCCCGGAAGCACCGTGAATAAAGACCAGGTACGGGGGTGTTTGCTAAAAAGATTGTATCTTCCTCGGCCGTAGCGAAACATCTGTTGGAACAAGGCCTTGAGGCTTTCCCGCGGATAATAGTTTACAGCCAGTTTCGGTGACAGGTAACACTTGAGACCAGCCTGTTTCACCCTGAGATTGAATTCAACATCCTCGCAGGCATCGAAATTCTCGTCAAAGAAACCCACCTTCTGGAAGACCTCTTTTTTATAAATCGCCCCGCAGCTGGTGGGGTCAATCAACCCTTCATAATCAGAATAGATATAAGAGGCTGGATTGTGGCCCAAAGCAGAAGTTCTGGCCAGAGTTATTGCCTGGGTCATGATTCGCGCGCCCGGGATCAAAGGTTGAGAACGTCCCAGGCAATCCGCCCCTGATTTTTCAAGACAGAAAACGATATTCTTTAGCAGTTTTTGATCCGGCAGCTGGCAGTGGCCATCGATATAAACAACCATATCTCCTTTGGCCTCTTGAACTCCGAGATTCCGGGCCGCCGAAGAAAGAATTTTGGGATTGTCCAGAAGACGAAGGGAATGATGGCGCTTCGCGAAGTCTCCGACAGTTTCTCTAGTGCCATCGTTAGATTTTCCGTCAATCACCAGAACTTCCAATTTGTCTGGCGGGTAATCTTGGCTATAGATTTGCTCCAAGACTCCGGCTATATGTTTCTCCTCGTTGCGGACCGGAATTACGATGGAAAGAAAGGGAAGACTCATTGGTCCAACACTTGAAGATATAGATTCTGCATTTTTTCGGTCTGGAGCTGCAATGAAAATTTGGTTTGCACCAGCTTATATCCTTCCTCGGCCAAGTGTCTGGTTTTGGCAGGATTTTCCAGGGCAAGTTGAATCTTGTCGGCCAAGGCCTCTGGATTATTCGGAGGAACCAAATAACCGGTCCGGCCATCTTCAATTATTTCCTGTGTGCCGCCCACCGAAGTGGCCACTACCGGCTTTCTCAAAGCTAGAGCCTCCAAGATTACATTGGGGAGTCCTTCAGTCAAAGAGGGATTGACGACCAGATCTACTTGTCTCATGTAATCCAAAGGATTCTCCACAAATCCGGGCAGAAAAACTTCTCGCTTTATCTTTAATTCGTCAATCAAACTTTGCAGAGCATTTTTTTCTTTACCCTCACCAAAGATCAAAGCTTTCAAGTCTAAACCTCTTTTAAGCAATCTCTCTGCCGCTAAAATCAGATACTTCTGCCCTTTTTCCGGGCTGAGCCGGCCAAAGCTGGCTATGATCTTAGAATCGGCGGTCAATTTGAATTTTTTTCGGAGGTCGAAATTCATCCCAACTCTTAGATTTTGCAAGGGAAAGGCGTTGTGAATGACGGCCACCTTTCTTGACGGTATTTTTAATTTCAGCAATTCCCTTTTTTTAGCTTCCGAGACGCAGACGATGCGGTCGGCGCAGCGAATCCAGAGCCGGTCCAGCCAATCATAAATTTTCACTTTCCAGTCTTCTCCGGTCCAGCCCCGCACAAAAGCAATTTGCCCAATCTTAGTCCCCAGAGTAGCCCAGAACCCGACGAGATTGGATTTGTAGCCATGGGTGCAGAGCAGGTCTATTCTCCAGGTCTTCAGAAATCTTTTTAACTGAAAAATTTGGCCGGGGTTGAAACTGTTTTCAGAATCGATTTGAAAAACAGGAAGATTTTTGGCGCGGGCTTCTTTTAGCAACGGATTTTCCGGCTTTCCTTCAGAATAAGAGCCGATTATGACTTCGAATCTATCTCGGTCAACCGAAAGGGCATGGTTGAGGATTTGCTTTTCCGGGCCGCCTACAAAGTTGGTGGCAATCAAGTGTAAAATCTTAAGCTTTGGCATTTTCCCGCGCGGTTTTCTCCCATCCCGGTTTTTCTCCCCCTTTCAAGCTGGTAAGCTGAACTAAAAGGAGCCAGAGAAGATAGAAGGGAGCCAGAAGCAGGCTTCTTAGGGCTTTGATTTTATCGGAAGCCAAAAAAACTGAAGAGCCTAAATAAAGGGTTTGTGCTAAGAGCAAGACTATTCCCCACCAGAAGAGAGTCTGCCCTTTACTGGAAAAGATTGCCAAAGCCAGAAAGATTCCGAGCAAATTCAGATAGATGAGCAGGGGCCGGCTTAAAAGCAAAAGAGCGAAGGCCGCCTCGACCATACTAAATTTCCACTTTCTTATCCCTTGCCCCAAAAGCTTAGTGAAATTCCTCCGGATGAGAGAAAAAGTTCCTTTAGCCCAGCGCCTCTTCTGAGTATAGGCGGTCTGGAATTTGGTCGGCTGAATGGCCAGTACGCAGGTTTCCGGGACAAAGTTGACTGAGATTCCCTCTTTCAATAGCTTTAGACTGAATTCCAAATCTTCGGTCTCAGAAAAACTCTCCCAGCTCTGTCTTTGAAGAAGAGCAGCAGAAAAGCACATTCCGGTCCCTCGCAGGAAAGAAGAGAGTCGTAGATTTTCCCGGCCGCCATAGAAGAGAAAATTTTCCACCAAATTGCCCAGATAAAGCAGATAAGTCAGAAAACTTTGTCTGAAGTTGTGGATACCATCACAAGCTTGCAAGATCTGCTGGCCCAAGAGTAATCTCTGGTTGAAAGCCGGAAGCAGATTTTCACGAACTATACAGTCGGCATCTAAGATTACTACGGCGTCAAAGTCCTCTAACTTGAGCCGGGCCAAACCCCAGGCCAAGGCAAAACCCTTCCCCCTTTTTTTTGAATCTTGTCTCTCCCAAATCGTGGCCCGGTGCTCCTGGGCTATCTGGGCAGTAGCGTCCGAACAATTGTCGGCAATGACAAAGGTCTGATAAAACTGTTCATAATAATTGAGATTTTGAACGCTCTTCAGACACTGGGTAATCACCGCTTCTTCATTGTGAGCGGGAATCAGAATGGCAAATCTTTTTTGAGGAGGGATTTTACCACTAGTCCCTGGTCGTCTCAACCACCAAAAAGCTGCTAAAAGAAATAGATAGAAAATAGCCAGACTCAAAAAAGCAAAGAGCAGTATAACCAGAACGGAGATAATCCAAATTAAAAGCTGCATTCAGGATTGAACCAAACCGGGTTTGACCTGAGAGACGGTGTAGCGGAATTTGCCAGATTTTTCCTTGGAGATTTCGGAGACGAATTCAAACTCTATTCTCGCCTCAGAGCCGAAGAGTCTATGCAGAGTGGTCTTTAGGTGGAGGATATCGGCTGATGTAAACTTGGGGCCTTTGACTACCTTAAGAAAAAGCTCCTGAGGAGCTTCCTGAATTATCTGCATCTGAGCGATGCCGGTTCTGGCTCCATACTGGGTCAAGAGGGCCATGATGGCCACACCGGAGATTACTCCTCCTTCCGGAGTGACCAAGAAATCGGTGTCCCTTCCGATCAAGTTTTTCAATAAAGGAAGCTTGCTTCCACAGGGGCATTCTCTTACCTCCCAGGCCCCCTGGTCTCCAATTTTATATCGGATGAAGGGCATCCCTCGGTTCAATAGATCAGTTATGACCACCTCCCCGACCTCACCTTTGGCAGCCGGCTTCCCTTCCTTTAGAATCTCCGAATAGACCGAATCCGCTATTAAATGATAGCCGGAGTGTTTCCGGCATTCACTGGCGATTAAGCCAAATTCACGGGAGGCATAGCGGTCAAAGACTTCACACCCCAGGATCTCTTCAATGAATTTCCGCTGAGATTGATAGAGCGGCTCGGCGGTACAGACCGCCGATCTGATTTTAATCTTCCCTGACAAATGCTGGGCTACATACTGAGCAAAGAGGTAAATCGCCTGAGAATAGCCGTAGATGACTCTGGGTTTGAAGTGAACCAGCTTTTGGGTGAACTCTCGCATCGATTTCGGGGTGACCCGGAAAAAATCCAGAGTCAGAGTCCTGTCAATCAGGAGATTTTTAAGTTTCTGCTTGAAAGCAGGGTAGCCAGCCAGATCCTGAGGAGCGCCCCACAGGACGGCGGTCTTATCCCCGATTCTCCAGCCGGCCCAGCGATTATAGACCAGGTCAATGGCCTGTCTCTGCATCTGGCACTCTAAGTCCCGGTAAAAGATAAAGGAACTTCCGGTAGTGCCGCCGGTGGCGGTTTTGATTAGCTTGTCTGCTGGGCTATTTTTAGCCAAGATGGAGTCTAGGCGGTCACGTATGTCCTCCCGGTTCAGCAGAGGCAGAGCCCGGAAATCTTCTGGAGATTTGAGATCTTCCGGCTTCAGGCCTAAGCGGGCAAATCTCTGGTGATGAAATTCTGAGTTTTGATAGGCGTGTAGGATAATCTTTTTAAGTTTCTCCCACTGTAAGCTGGCAATTTCAGACTCAGATAGAAGTTGAGTCTCTTCGAAATCCTTTCGGTACTTCAGAATTTTTCCCCTCCCCTGCCTGTACAGCCAGAGGGGGAAAGTAATGTTTCTGACTAAACCGGCTGAAAGACTCACCTTAGATAGGCCTCCGCAGCTTTAGAAACGGAGAAGCGGTATTTGCCGGAGGGTTCTTTGGGAATGTGGTCCACAATCTGGTATTCCACTCTCACTCCTCTGCCCAAGAACTCATCAATTCTTTGCTCCAACACTATCTGTGATTTTTCGTCGTAACTCTGGTTTTTTACCATTTTGACCAAGAGACTCTCTTTATTATCCTGCACCAATTGGACCTGGGCCAGGCCGGGGATATTGGTTATCAAATAAGTGACAAGAGCCACTCCGGAAACCAATCGCCCTTCCGGAGTGACGATAAAGTCGGTCACTCTCCCGGTGACCTCTTCAATCAAGGGCAGCCCCCGCCCGCAGGGACAGAGCTGGGCCACCGGCCGGGCGGTGTCTTCAATACTGTACCTTAAAAAAGGCATGCCGTAATTGAGCAAATCAGTGATGACCACTTTTCCCTCCTCCCCGGGCAAAGCTGGCCGCCCCTCTCTAACTATCTCCACATATAAAGCTTCGGCATTCAAATGCAGGCCGGAATGCCTTTCACATTCGCTGGCAATTACCGAAGTCTCCCGGCAGCCATAACGGTTGTAAATCTTACACTCAAAGACCGACTCAATCTTTTGCCTCTGCTCCAAAGAGAGGACTTCCGAGGAAGTGATGATGGCCCGGGGACGAATTCCGGCGATTTTTTCAGCCTGCACAAATTTGGCAAAAAGATAAATGGAATTGGCGTAGGCCAGAATGATTTTAGGTTTGAACTTTATCAAGGCCCGGGCAAACTGCCGCAGATTTTCTTCTGTCAAGGAAAAGGTATTGAGAAGCAGCTGCCGGTCCAGAAGCAGATTTCTCAGCTTAGCTTTCAACCCCTGCAGAGGGGTAAAGTCCTGTCTGGCTCCCCATAGTACCCCCACCTTGTCTCCTATCTGCCAGCCGGCCCAGCGGTTGTGTCGTAACGTGGAGCCCAAGCGGGAATCCAACCTTTCCCGGTCTAAGTAGAAGACCAAAGGTGAGCCGGTAGAGCCGCCGGTGGAGTTCCAGATCAGTTTTTCTTTGGGAATATTTTGAGCGACCAGCTCAGGCAGCCTCTCCTGAATCTCTTTTTTGGTCAGCAGGGGAAGTTTTCGAAAATCTTCAAATGATTTCATATTCTCTGGCCGCAAACCTAGTTTCTCAAATCTCTCTTTGTAAAAGATTGTATTCTGGCAGGCATGGGCTATCATCTTTTTCAGAAGAGTCCATTGCAGTGTTTGCAGCTTTTGGGGCTTCCAGTACTGGGTGATTTCAAACTCCCTTAAGTAGCGCAGATGCTGGCTATTATCCTTCCAGGCCCAGAGAGGAGCCACCCAGTTTCTGACCAGAGGAGCGTAGAGGTCCATCACTCCACCTGAGCGGAGAGCTGGTCTAAGACCACTGCTAAGGCGGCTAGAAAATACCAGTTGTAGCGGTAGAGGTTATGACCAAATAATCCGGAAATGAGCAATAGCCAGAGACTGATTTCAATCGCCTTGGAATAAAAAAGGAACCAGGGGTCTCCCCTAATGCGCCGGCGGGAGACAAAAATCTGTCGGAAGGCCACGAACAAGAAAAAGACAAAAGCCAAAAATCCTATCAGGCCCAATTCTGCCAAAAGCTGCCCCAACATGTTGTGGGGCTGCATCCAGACCCGGGGTCCCTCTCCTGAATACAAAAGAGCCCAGGCCGTGGGGAAATTTCCAGCCCCCACCCCGAGCAAGGGGTGGTCCAAAAATATCTTCACTCCCATCTTCAACCCCACGATTCTTCCCTGGGCCGAGGCGGTGGCCGATTCATTGAGCTCCGGCTTAAACAGGGTCAAAAAGCGCTCCTGGTACTGCAGGGGCATCAAGGTCCAGGCTAACAAGAGCAAAACCAGAGTAATCGCCAGAGCCAGTACTTTCCGCTTTGAGCGGAGGGAGAATATAAAGGCAAAAATTATCAACACCACCATGCCGGCCCGGGAGCCGGTCAAGATGATCGTGGAGGCACTGACCAAGATCAAAAGTATTCGCAGAGACTTCAGCCAGAACCCTTCCTCTTTGGCAAAGATGAATAAAAAGGGAAAGGCCAGGACCAAATTCATCGCTACCGCATTGGGATCTTCAAAGGTCTTGCTGATACCGGTGGCTCTTTGAATCCCCATGCGGATGTAGGGGTTACCCGTGAAATAGAGATAGAGAGAGGAGACCGCCATGAATCCGATGCAGAGCAGATATAGCCATAAAAACCCTTTCAGGCGAGGTTTAGTGTCCAGGAGATTGACTATCAGAAAATAGAAGATGCAGGTCTTGGCAAACTCAATAGAGGTGTCAATGGCCTGCCCTTTCCAGACTGCGGTAGCGGTAGAAGCAATCATCGCCAAGAGCAAACCGAGCATGCACCAGTTTATAGGCGAGCGCACTATCAGCCTCTGCTCCCGGATTTTGGGGGACAAAAGTAGTGAAATCAGCACCACTATGGCCATGATCCTTTCTATTCCTATAGATCCTCCCAGACCAATCAAGAATTCCTGGGGTCGGGCGATGGTGATGAATAGATAGACGAGAATGCCTATGTAGGGGTAATGAAAGATAAATAAGGAAAAAATGAAGGCCAAGAGTAGTCCCAAGGTGAATAGAAAAGGCAAAAAATAAACGGAGAGGCCGAGCAGAATACAAAATATAATCAGGCCGACTATCCAGAGGGTTTTTACGGTTATGGCCGGCTGAACTGAGGGTTTCTGAAACAAAACTTTGGCCATCTTATTTCTTGAATTTCAAAATGATTTTCCGGACCGCCTTTATCACATCTTTTACATCTTGGCGATTCATCTTGGGGAAAAGAGGTATAGAAATGACCCGGTCGGAAAGATACTCAGCATTAGGGAAATCCCCTCTTTTGAATCCGTAGGTCTTCTGATAAAAGGGATGTAAATGGACCGCCTGATAATGCACGCCCACCCCGATATTTTCCTGTTGCAATGCGGCCAGGACCTGGTCCCGGCCGGCCTTGAGCTTTTCAGTTTTGAATACCAAAATATAGAGATAGTAAGCGTTCTTAATGTTCGGATTCTCCCGAATTAGCCCCAGCTCTTCAATTTTAGAGAAAGCCTGATTATAGGTCTGGACGATTTCTCTTCTCTTCTTCCAGAAGAGGTCAATTTTTTTGAGCTGGTGCAATCCCAGGGAAGCCTGAATATCAAACATATTGTATTTGAAGCCGGGATAAATTATGTCGTAGTGCTTATAACCTTCTTTGGAGAAGCGCTTCCAGGCATCTTTGGAAAGGCCGTGTAAGGCCAGTATCCCTAATTTCCGGGCCAGTCTCTGGTCATTGCAGGTGGCCATCCCTCCTTCGCCGGTGGTGATGTTCTTGTTGGCGTACAGGGAGAATGCGCAAATCCCTGGAAATTTACCCATTCTCTTTCCCTTATATTCTGTTTCAATGGCGTGGGCGCAATCCCAGACCAAGTTTAGGTTATGTTTTCTGGCAATTTTCACGATTTTGTCTATCTCTACCGGCTGGCCGGCAAAGTGGACCGGTAAAATTACTCTGGTTCGGGGAGTAATTTTGGCTTCGATTTGGTCTTCATCTATGAGCATGGTCTCCCGGTTCACATCCACCAAGACCGGTTTGGCCCGCTGATGGACAATTACGTTGACCGTAGCGGCGAAGGTCAGGGGCGTGGTAATTACCTCATCCCCTTCTTTTACTCCAAAAGCATTCAGGCCCAAATGCAGACCGGCAGTGCAGGAATTCACACCTACGGCATACTTGGCCCTGACATACCTGGCAAAATCCTTTTCAAACTGCTTGGTCTTGGGCCCGGTGGTGAGCCAGCCGGAGCGGAGTGTGTCAAGGACCTCTTTTTCTTCCTCCTTTCCCAGCCAGGGGGAATGAAAAGGGAGAAAGTCGTAGCGGACCGGTTTTTCCTTAAAATTTCTCTGAGCCATTTTGGCTTCCTGTTCTCTTCAAGAAAACTGAGCCGTTGTCAAAGCGATACCTGGCCTCATAACCAGGAAGTGCTCCACTCTGACGAACTTGCTCCCATTTAGCCCAGCCGGGAGGTGTAAGCCCAGGCATATATACACCTGAAGTCAGATAAATCTGGTCCAGAGATAAGCCATATTTTTGTTCGAACTGGGACAGACTGTCTGGATCCGGCGGAATGGTTAGAGCTCTAACATCCGTATACCAGGCCACTTCCGAGCAGATGTTGGTGGCAGTAAGCCTATCTCGATCTATTAACTGACGCAGAATCTGCATATTCTCAAGCTTGTGCTCTACCATGCCGCTCCCCCGGCCAAGGGCTTTTTCACCTTTCATGCCGTGCCAAACCGCTCTTAAGCTACTCCAGCAGGCCAGCACTATTAAGCCGGTCAGAATTACCGCCCGCAAGGCCGGATTGGCAAAGCTGTAACGCCTTAAAAAAGACTCTACCGCACCGGTAATATACATCAAAAATAGAGGGGCAAAGAGGGCATAATAGCGGGGATTATTGCCAAAGAGTGGTTGGATCAACGCGATTAAAAAGAAAAGCCATAAGAACAGCCGGTCAAATTCATCCAGTTTTTTTCTGATTAAAAGGAATAAACCAAACAAAATCCAGTTCAGGAGAAAACTCTGCCGCAGATATTTGACCAGAACCAATTCAGGGTATTTCAGGATGAATTCAAGCGGGGAAGCGTAAAAGGGATAGAGATTGACATGGAAGTCGGGAAACATGGAAGTCTGGTTGGGAATTAAAATGGAGGCCCCTAAATGGAAGAAAGGGGTGCCGGTGACGCTATACATATGCCACATCCAGGGAAGGAGGACCAGAAGAAAGGGAACGGTGAACAGAGACCAATTTCTCCACTTACTCTGGGGGTCATCCTGGTAAATCAAGGCCAAAAAGACCGGCAAAAAAATCAGGGAAGTATGTCGGTTAAGATAGAAAAGCCCTAAAATCAGACCAGAGGCGACGAGGGTAAATCGGTTAGGCTGGAAAGTGAAAAAATATACCAGTAGCAGCGTAAAAAAAATAGAGGGGAGCTCGGTCATGCCTGATATGGAGTAACGTAGAATATGTGGGAAAAAAATGAAAAACAGAGTGCTGAAGGTTGCCACAGTGCGGTTGAACCTTTTTCGGGCTATCAAATAGAGTAAAGGGGCAGAAAGGAAGTAAAAGATTCCTGAAGATAAAGAGATAGAAAAATCACTGAAACCGAAGAGCACAAACAAGAAGGCCATCATCAGTACCGGAAAGGGAAAATTATACAGGGAATCCCAGTGAGCCGCATCCTTTCCGGTCTGTTTGAGATAGGCAAGCTGAGGAAGAATCAGACTTTTGGTCTGGAAACCGTTCCCCTGGGCTACTTCTTTAGCCACCACTCCAAAGCTGTAGGCATCCGGATTGTAAAGAGCCCGGTCGGACTGGTTCTGATAGAAAAAAGACCAGATTAAGACCGAGAAAAGAAAAAAGAGGATGAGCAAAAGAAAATCACGGAGGGTGAAAAAGGAAACTCCCATCTCAATAGATTATCTGCTTCCCCTCCACGGTCAGAATCGGCACCGATTTCATCCATAAGAGCTTCTTCCACCATTCCCGGTTGTCGGAATACCATTTGATAGTCTTTTCCAGCCCCTCTTCGAAGCCGGTCTCAGCCTGCCAGTTTAGAAGTTTTTTGGATTTGTCAGTTGAAGAGATATGCTTTTTCACCTGCCCCAGCCTTTCGGGGATGTGCTGAATCAGGTTTTTGGGCTTCCCCATAATCTCCACAATCTTCTCAGCAATCTGCATGACCGTGTAATTTTGGCCGGTCCCCAGATTTATCACTTCCCCCTGAAGTTTCTTCAGGTCAGCATGCATGATCAAGTCTAAGGCCTCGCAATGGTCTTCCACAAAGAGCCAGTCTCTGGAATTGTTGCCATCCCCATGCACGGTCAAGGGCTGATTCAGCAAAGCCGAAGTTATGAATCTCGGTATCACCTTTTCCAGATGCTGATTGGGCCCGTAGTTGTTGAAAGGTCTGACTATTACTGCCGGAATCTTGTAGGTAACCCAGTAAGAATAAACCAGGCGGTCCGCTCCGGTCTTGGCTGAGGCATAGGGAGAGTGGGGATTCAAGGGATGTTCTTCGCTCATGGGCACGGTCAAGGCGGTGCCATAGACTTCAGAAGTAGAAATATGAATAAATCTCTCCACCCCATATTTCAGGACCGCATTGGCCACACTCTGCGTCCCCAGGACATCGGTCTCATAAAAGCGCTTATTGTCATAAATGGAGCGGGCCACATGCGATTCAGCGGCCAGATGAAAGACAATGTCAGCTTTGTCCACCAGCTCCCCCACAATCTCAGAATTCATCACATTCCCCTGCCAGAAGTCGAAATGAGAATTATTGCGGATCTCCGGAGGAAAGTTGTCAATCGAGCCGGCATAGGTCAAGGCGTCCAAGACCACGACCTTATAATCGGGATAGTTTCTCAGCAGGTATTTAACCAGATTGGAGCCGATAAATCCGGCTCCGCCGGTTACCAAAATAGTTTTCATCTACTCTCCTTAGAAATAGTCAGGTTTACAGGCTACTTTCCCTTCAATTTCTCCGGCAGCGGCCATCTGCTCCAGACGTTTTTGCTCCAGATAGATTTCCTCCCAAAAGCGCAGCATCACTCCCTTTTCAATATTCGGAGGGGGTAATTTTTCCTGAAGGACGAAGTGTCTTATCGCATTTTCCGGAGAATTAAACCCGAATTTGGCCCTGGCCACAGTGGTCCCGGAGAATCTGGGATTAATCTCAAAGATGGTCGGACCGGTTTTGGTCAGCCTCATCTGGAAATTGCAGGGGCCGTATGGTTTCAAGGCTAAAGAGGCTTTCTGGGCTTCGGTTCTAATTTCCGGATAGTCATCGCAGATGGCCACCACGGAAGTTCCCCGCAGGAGTTTCCGTTTCATGGTGATGGTCCCGTACTGGATTCCGTCTGCGAAAGTAAAAACTTCGGAAGTGTATTCCTCATCATCCGGCAAAAGATATTCCTGGATGATGGGATTATAGATTCTCTGAATAACAGGATTGAGCTCTTCCTTTTTACGCACTACAAAGATGTCTTTGGAGCCAAATCCGACCCGGGGCTTGACAATCAAGGGGAAGCCGATTTTTCCGGCTTGAGCCAAGTTCTCTTCCGGACTGGTGGGAATGAAAGACTTAGGATAATTCAAGCCGGCTTCCCGACAGAAAAGATAGGTGAGCCATTTGTCATTGCCGGTCTCAATCACATTCACAGAGCTGATGATAACTTTGGCGCCGGTCTCTTGCTCCACTATTTCTTTATTCTGGGCCATGCTCAAAAGCTCCTGGTCCGGGCCGAGCATGACGCAGCGGGCTTTCTCTTTCTGGCAGATTCGAATCATCTCCGGCAGGTAATTTTTTTCACTTGTCCGGGGAACTATATAGCCTTTATCCACCCGATAGAGACCCGGAGAATAAGGGGAGGCATCTGCTCCGATTATTCTTAAATTCAATTTAGAGAGGCGCAGGGCTTTGATGATACCCTGGCCTACATTGCCGCCCACTCCGGTCACTAAGACGTTAATTTTATCCATCTAAACCTTCCGGGCATAAAGTGCCATGGTATTTCCCCAGGGGAGCCATTCCCACTTGGAGCGAAGGGTGAATTTTCCATTGGAAAAAATCTTACCGCCATAGGTGACTTTTTCCACTTTCAGCCCGGTTTTTTCCATCATCTGGCCCAAGGTCCGGGCTGAAAAATCATAAAAGTGATGCAAAGAAGGCTGTTCTTTGAGCCATTCCTTAGTACAGAAGCGGTAATAAGTCCCTCCGATGTTAGGGCAGGAGACCGCCACGATTCCACCGGGCTTGGTAACTCGGGCCATCTCTTTTAGAATTGCGGAAGGGTTCTGAGTATGCTCCAAGACATACCAGATGGCGGTGGCGGTGAAAAAATTATCAGCAAATTTAGCCTGGTGCAACTCCCCTACAAAAACGTTGAGCTTCATCTCTTCTCTTGCGAATCTGGCAATGTAAGGAGAAATCTCTACTCCATAGGGCTCCCAGCCCTGGCGGCGGGCCACATCTAAAAAGAAACCGGCGGCACAGCCCACGTCCAAGATTCTTCCGGGCTTAGTCAAGGAGTTCATCACTTCCATTCGCTGCTGAGCGATTTTAGAAATACTCTCTTTGTCCTGAGTATATTCCACGCCATAGAGAGTCTTATATTCAGTCAAATGGAAGTCCTGTTCATACCACTTGTCAATTTCCTTCTGGGCAGGCCGGGGGTTGCGATAGACCAGTTCACATTTACGGCACTTGACAATATCTCCCTCGTCACCCAAAGCGTGAAGGATTCTAAAGTCGTCGGCCCCGCACAGATTGCATTTAACCTTTTCAGTTTCCAAGCTTATTCCTCGGTTTTTTCAATCACATAAAAGGGGCGGTTCTGCACCAGATGATAGGTTCTCACGGCAAATTCTCCTAATAACCCTAAAATTGCAAAGAGGACACCTCCGGAGAGTAAGAGCAAGATCAAAAGTAGAATCTGAGGAGAAATCCAGTTTCCCAGAAGGAAGCGGTAAATCACATAAATGATTCCGGAGATTACTCCCAGTCCGGTTGCGGCAATTCCCCACAGCGCCACGGTCTGAAAGGGCTTGGTGGAAAAACTGGTCACCAGATCCAGATTCAATCTCACTAACTTGCTGAAGCTGTAATGCGACTTTCCGGCTTTGCGGGGCTGGTGCCGGACTTTGACTTCACAGGGATTTTTAGCCAAGATGGCGGTCAAAGCCGAGGAGAACTTTCGCATTTCTCCGTAATTTTGATATTCTTTCAAGAGTTCTTTAGAGTAAACTCGCATATCACAGCCATAGTCGTGCAACTTTACCCCGGTCAAATAAGAGATGTATCTGTTCAAAAGGTAAGAAGGAATTTTACGCAAGATAGAATCCCGGCGATTTTCCCGCCAGCCAGCCACCACATCATAACCCTGGTAAAATTTCTCCAAGAGTTTGGGAATTTCTTCGGGAGGGTTCTGTAGGTCGGCATCCACAGTCACCACTGCCCTTCCTTTAGCAGATTCAAATCCGGCCGCCAGGGCGGCATGCTGTCCGAAATTTCTGGAAAAGCGGACAATTTTCAGACGACCGTGGCGCTTTTTAATCTCTTTCAAGATTCCGAAACTATTGTCCGAAGAGCCATCCTCGACGAAGATGATTTCATAAGCCTGACCGTAAGCGTCCAGAACTTTGGTGATTCGGTTAGCCAGCTCGGGCAGGTTTTTCTCCTCGTTGCAGGTGGGAATGACAACTGAGATTTCCACTTTGTCAGGCATGGCTCAATACCTTGTAGATGGCGACTCCGTTCTGGGTATAGACCGGCTGGAACAGTTCCGGATGTTCTCCAAACTTAAGACAGCCGGGAGAATAAAGTTTAAGCTCCCGGGGACCCAGGTAGATATAATCAATCTGATAATTCTTAACTATCTTTAGGGCTGACTGAACATTCTCAGAACTGAAGAGAGCATTGATGTCCCGGTAGCGCCGCCACAATAAAGTAGTATCATTGACCACCTGCATGCGGGACACTTTCCACTCTCCAATCACCATCTGCCTTTCCGCAAATAAGGCAATCAGCGAGAGCTCATACTTACCCCCTTCGTACTGGGGGGCAGACTGGATGATGCTTTTGGACGGGGTATTTTTTTTGAGCCACTGGCAGGCCTGGTAGTCTTCAGTGGAAATATAGGTAACATTCTTGGGATTGGAAATGTCGGAACCGGCCTTCAAATCCGTCACTACAGTAGGAAGGGCTAAGAGCGTCAAAGTGGGCAATATTACTCTGATTAGCTTTCGTTCCGGATTGGCAAGTAAACTGGATAGGGTCAGTCCTGTAAAAATCAGAAGCGGAAATTGCAGAATCTTCTGCCCTTTACGAATCACCACGTCATTCTCAATGGAAAGCTGGACCAGAAATATGAAGAGTAAACACCACAGGGCTAAGATGACCAGGTGGGAATGTTTCTTGGCTTTGGCGATGAGTCCGGGAATACCCAGGATGGCTAAAGGACCATATTCGAGTAAGAGATAAATCGGAAAGAAGGCCAGCACTAACCAGTAAGGTTTTACAACCACCGAGCCGGAGCTCTTGCCCAGGCTGTACATATTCATCTTCAGGTAGAGAATGTAAATCAATGTCACCGGGACTAAGGTTGCCATAATTTGCTTGAATCTGAGAAACCTTTCCTGCTCGGTCAAAAATCGATAGCCAAGATAGCTAAAAAACCAGAGAATGCCAATCAGACCGACAAAGGAGTCGGTGGCAAAAGTCAAAATCAAAAGAAAACCGGTTAAAAAGGAATTGCTCCGCAGACCGTCTCGATTAAGATGCACCATTCCTACCAGGGTGAATAACACAGTCAGGGCTAAAACCGCCTGAGGCTCGAAGATCAAATCTCTTAGCCAGGCATGGGAAATATCGGAATGAGCCAGAAGTCTATATTTATCCAGCCAAGAGAAAACCCCTTGGGGGAGACTATCATTTCCATTTTTTAAGAGGGCATAGACCCAGTAGTAGTTGTAGGCCAGAAGAGCCAGAATTAAAGACCATAAACGGGTCTTGAAGTCAGCCAAAAAGATTTTCAATAGAGACCATAAGATTGCTACAAACAGAAGGGAATAGAAAAAAACGGTCAGAGTCAGTAGATGGTGCATGGAATAGTTTGTACCCAAAATCCGGTAAACAGTAGCCGGCAACATATAAGAAAGCCAGTAATAGTTATCCAGAATCTGGCCGGAAAAGGGGAGAAAATCAGGCGGGACCGATTGGGATAGGGAAGCCGCAATCGAGCTGCGGATGATGAAGTCATGTCCGAACAAAGAGGGGAAAACATAGCCTGAAGGGGTCAGCTTCCCCAAGTTATGATAGGGTATCAAGAGAATGATAATTAACAGACTCAGGGCCGATAAGAGGGTTATCCAATCCCGGGTTGACCATTTCTCCGAAGTATAAATAGAGATCTTCTTATTCCTGGTCAGCAATAATAATAGGGCAGAACCGAACGATAGCACGGCCAGTAAAAGCAAAATATTCCAGCCTACCAGCCAGACGACAACTGCCGTCACGAAAGCCGAGATTAATATTCCCCAGGTGGCCCCAAAAAAGTAAGTTTCCGCGCTATGCCCCCAAAAGTATCTGGCCAGGATGACTCCGGGCAGAGTATAAAGAAGAGCGAAGAGACCAAAGAGAATCACTTCCACCGGCTGAGCCAGAAAGAGCCAGCTTCCCAAAAGTAGGAGTAAAAAGATTATCAAAAGGGAATATTTCATCGGCCTTTGAAGAGATTGACCATTCTCTTACCAACTCTGAGGAGTTCTGGGGGGAGGAAGGTCAGAAGATAAAAGAACAAGACCTTCAGATCTTTCTTGTGTTTCAAGGCCAGGGCGAACTTGGAACGCGCTTTTTTCGGCTCGAAAACATTTAAGTCTTCATATCCTCTCTGGAAACTGACTTGATAGTACTTCTGGCTGAAGAGCTCCGCCTTATCTTTTAATTCCGGAAAAGAACGACGGAGCTTTTCCAGATTGTACAAGATGGCCTTAAACTGCTTTTCCGGATTGACCAAGCCCAGCCGATTCTGGTGATATCTTCTTTTGACCAGGACCTTATCCACCATGGCAAACTGATAGCGATGGGCAAGCCGGATCCAGAGGTTCCAATCTTCCACATACATGATCTGCGGGTCTTCGTCAAATCCCCTCACTTCTTCCAAATACTCTTTTCGCACCAAGACCGAAGAGGTGGCAATCCAGTTGTCAAACAAAAGCTTTTCAAACACCTCTCCGGTATGCAGCTGATATTTCTCCCGCAGAGTGGGGAGCATGACCTGGCCGTCAGAAAACCACATCACATCGGTGAAAATCAAGCCCCAATTGAGATTCTGCTCAATCAGTTGGTACTGTAACTCCAACTTCTCCGGTAACCACAGGTCGTCTGAATCCAAAAAGGCGACATATTTACCTTTAGCCATCCGGACGCCGGTATTCCTGGCATTGGCCGGCCCGGAATTGGGTTGCCGGATGTAAATTACTCGCTCCTGAAAAGTCTTGACGACTTCAGATGTATCATCGGTCGAGCCGTCATCCACTACTATGATCTCCCGGTCTGCCAGAGTCTGATCCAAGGCTGATAAGATGGTCTCAGCTAAAAGCTTGGCCCGATTAAAGGTCGGTATGACTACGCTTACTTTAATCATCTGATTTTTCCTGAGGTCTTAATGCCTGCAGGGTCAACCAACGTTTCAATATCGCTTTGTCTTCTTTCTTCAACATTCGGAAGAAGAAGAGAAAACCTAAATATAAGCCGCCATATACCAGACTCACCAGAGTTAAGGCGGCCAGTTTCGGTAAGTTTACATGTACCAAAGGATAACAAATTATGCCGGTCAAAAGCGAAATCAGGCCGATTTGCCCCAAAACTTTCCAGGGGAATAGCTGGCTCCACTCTATCTCCACCGCTTTTCTGGCGGTATAGGCATAATATCCAGCCACAATTATCGAGGTTATCAGTATTCCCCAGGCCGGGCCGATGGTCCCCATTAGCCGGACTAAAATCAGGCTGAAAAAAGTCCCAAGTCCAAAGGCCAAAGCGGAAGAATAGAATATATATTTAGTATATTTAGTGGCTCTCAAAAGTGACCCGAAGTTGGGAATCATCAAAATAAGGGTTAAAAGATAGATCTTAAACACCGGGGTGGACTGAGCATAATTATCGGTATACAAAAAGGTGATAATATTTTTGGCCAAAAGGAAGCAGAGCACAAAGACCGGTATCATAATCAAACCCACGCTGCGAACCGATTTATGCCAGAGGCTGATCAGCTCCCCCTTTTGCTGGTTTTGATAATATTCGACATAGCGGGGCAAGAGCACTCCCCCCACGGTATAAGACAATATGGTCACTAGGGGCAACTGCAAGGCTCCCCGGTCGTAAATGGCGAACTGAGCCGGGGTAAAATAATGAGAGATGGTAATCCGGTCTATGGTTTTGGCAAAGATGCCTACTAAGAGGGAAAGGCCTAAAGGAGCAGCGTAAATCAACTGTTCTTCGATTTTTTCCCAGTGCAAGAGGCCCTCTATTTTTCCTGGCAGGGATAGAATGTACATCAAAACATACCCTACTCTGGCCAAGTAGACTACCCCCACCACTAGGAGGGTCCTTTCCAAACTCCACCCCGAATAGATGGGCAATGCCACACTGGCAAAGAAGGCCAGATTGAAAAGAGAATTAAAGGCAGCCAGGAATTTCCCTTTTCCCTGAGACAGAAGCATGGGCCCCAGGATCTGATAGGAGGTCAGAAATACCACAAAATAGGCATAGATTAAAGCCAGATGGGAAAGGCGGGTATTGGACAGGAAGCGGGCCGTTTCCTCTCTGAAGAGCAAGGTTCCTAAGGCACCTATAACCCCAATCAGATTCAGAAGCAAAAAAGTTTGCAGCAAGAACTTTTTCTGGTTTTCAACTTTGGGATAGAAATAGAAGATCGATTCGGATAATCCGAAGGGCAAGAATACAGTCAGGGTGTTCACCACCAGCATGACCTGCTGATAAGTGCCGTAATCGGTCTGATTCATCAGCCGGGTCAGAACCATCCCCAGGGCTATGAAGGTGACCGTGTCAATGGTCTTGGCCCCCATCAAAAAAATAGCCTGGTCAGATAGCGAGGTTTTTGCCATAACTTTCTAATATAATCATCGGAAGGGTCAAACTGGACTGAAACTTAAGACAAACTGAGGCTTTAGTTGACGGGGGCCGATTTACCCAGATTCTTAAAGATCCGCAGCCAGTCTATAAGTCGCCGGTCCAAAAAAGTGGAGTAATAGTAGAGGTGGGTTCTGAGGTCAAAACGCTCTCTTTGATTGCTTTTTCGGAAAAATTCCCGGGCCCGGGGCAATTCATTGTGAGCAAAGTAAAAATAGCCCAATTCAAAATATAGCCTGGAAATTTTATTCTCAATGATTCTTTGGAGCCGGAGATCGGAGACCTTTTTTTGGAGTTTGTGCATCACTTCCACTTCTGAGGCAATCAAAAGCCGGTTGTCCCGGCAGAGATTATTAGAATGAAATCTTCTCTTAGCCAATACTCTGCTCAACCTACCAATTTCGTATTGCAAGGCCATTCTCAGCCAGAGGTCTTTATCTTCACAGCTTCTGAAACTCGAATCAAAACAACCCGCTGACAGCAAGGCATCTTTTTTAACCATTACGGTAATGGTGGGAATGAAATTGTTATAGATCAGCTGCTCGAAGACTTTCCCCTGATGGGTGGGGCGGTCGGAAAACCAGGAGGACTGTAAGATCTGTTTTTCGTTGAAGGTGCACATATCCGAATAAGCCCAGGCAAAGCGGGGGTTAGCTTCCATGAACTTCAGCTGCATTTCCAACTTCTCCGGATACCAGAGGTCATCCGCATCCTGAAAGGCGATGTATTCGCCAGAGGCAGCCTCGATTCCGGCGTTGCGGGCCGCGGCCGGCCCCTGGTTGGATTGTCTTAAGTATCGAACTCGCGGGAGATAACTTTGAATAATCTCTCCAGTTCCATCAGTGGATCCGTCATCCACCACTATCACTTCATAATCGGAAAAAGTCTGATTCAAGACCGAATCCAGGCATTCCCGGAGGTAAGGTTTATTGTTGTAGCAGGGAATTATTACTGAAATTCGAGGCATTATTGCTTAATTTCTATCTGTTGATGGAGCTTAAGCCGGTAAACCCGATTAACCAAAAGCATCAGATCCTGCATATCTAATCTCTGATCCGAATTCAAGTCATAGGCGGCGGCGTTTTCCAGAACCTCCCCTTTTGACAGATGTAGGTACAGGGCAATGATGCTCTTGGGATTGTTCAGAGCTGTGGCAAGGGCTTGGTTGTAGTAATATGCCCCCATGTCCACTCTGGTGCCATCCGGGTCCAGGGGGGAAGCGGGATCTCCCGCATCTATGCAGGGGGAACCGGCTTGGAGATTGAGGTTGCCGTTGGCAGCATCTACAAAAAGAGGATTGGCGGTGATGGAATTTTCAAGCGTAAAGCCGCCGTTAGTAGTATTGTAATCTCCATATCTGTATTTATTAGTAGCCGTCAAAGAGAAGATGTCACTGCCGGCGCAGTTCCGAGAGATGCAGTTGGTGAAGATGTTATTATCGGCAGCAGAGTTAGGCCAGACT
>Ga0073934_10002372_pt1 | contig 39701 bp, 41 predicted proteins | sample LarsenN4metaG_FD_76834 | JGI IMG/M metagenome (GOLD analysis project Ga0073934, IMG submission 76834) | Hot spring sediment bacterial and archeal communities from British Columbia, Canada, to study Microbial Dark Matter (Phase II) - Larsen... ... | reverse complement strand
GCCTATGTCCAGCGGCGGCTCGCTGAACCGAAGACTGAGTCCAAGCCCGAATCGGCCAAACCCACGACGGCTGCAAATAAGTCGAAATCCGCCAAGTCGAGCACGGCTAAGACAGCTCCAGCCAAGTCCCCGCCTACCAAGAAAGCAGCGTCAGCAAAGTCCGTCTCCTCCGGAAAACCGAAGAAGGCTTCTGTCGGTACGTCTGGGAAGAAGAAAGTCGCAGCCCGATGAGCAAGCCTCAACTGCCTTCTCCGATCACATTGGCTCAAGTCCATGAGGTCGTCGGAGGGACGATTCACGGCGACAGCCAGACCCCGATTTCCAGCTTAACGAGCTTGGCTGAAGCCGATTCCAACGCATTGTCGTTCGTGGCCAACGACAAAATGTCAAAGGCGGCGGGCACCCTCCGCGTAGCCGCGCTACTTGTTCATCGACATTTGCCCGATCTCGCTGTACCGCAAATCGTCGTGGACAATCCCATGGTGGCCTTCGCACGCGTCGCACAAACGTTTTTTGTTCGTCCACAGGCTCCTCGGGGCATTGGCGAACATGTGATGCAGGGTGTTGATGTGCGGATCGGAACCGACCCCTCTATCTGGCCTTTTGTCACGTTGGGTGATCGGGTAACGATCGGCAATCGCGTTACGCTTTATCCGGGAGTCTTCGTAGGATCGGATTCAACGATCGGGGACGATTCCGTTCTGTATCCCAATGTCGTCGTTCGCGAGGGCTGTTCACTCGGTGCGCGAGTGATCGTACACAGCGGAACCGTCATCGGAGCCGACGGATTCGGCTATGTGCAGCACCAAGGCCGTCATCATAAGATTCCGCAACTCGGCGGCGTGGTCATCGAGGACGATGTTGAACTGGGAGCCAATGTGACAGTCGATCGTGCGACGTTCGGGCAGACTCTGGTTAAGCAGGGCACCAAAGTCGACAATCTTGTCCAGATCGCCCACAATGTCACGGTGGGCGAGCACTGCATCCTCGTTGCGCAGGTCGGCATCGCCGGCAGCACAACCATCGGCCATCATGTGATGATCGGCGGCCAGGCTGGGCTTGCTGATCATCTCACCATCGGAGATCAGGTCATGATCGCGGCCAAAGCAGGAGTCAATCGAAGTATTGAATCCAACCAGATGGTAGGCGGCATCCCGGCCATGCCTCAGGAAAAGGCACTGAGAATTCAAGGAAGCATTTTCCAACTTCCTGCAATGAAAGAATTGGTCCGTAATCTAGAACAGCGTGTGGCGATTCTTGAAGCGGAATTAAAAAAGTCGTCAGGTCGGGCTTCTCGATCAAAAGCCGCTCGTTCTAACAAGCGCTAGGACTTCACCCCTCGGGTTTTTCTACTTTGATCACTCTCCGCCATAAGAACAGCCTCGCCCAATAGAATCCGGCCCAGGGCATCAAGAGCGCTGGAATCAGGCTTACACGGCCATAGGCAGACGCCGCAATGGTACCTCCGATCAATATCATCACGCCCAGCAAATACGCGAGTGGAACGAACTGACGCCCCGGGTGCTCAATAGTCGTCGCATCCGACCTCTTCTTGAGCTTTCCTCTCTGCCGATTCAGCCCTTCTTTCATGCGGGCTGCAAGAACCTCGGGGAACGCCCGCAAAAGGTACCGTTGATAGAGCGTCTGCGCCGCGCCCAAGCCGACACCGGACATGAATAATCCGGAACTTTGATAAAAGGTGTCCCAGCTATAGTTGTCGGTTGCGAGCCATTGGTATCCCAGACCTCCCACGGCACCGATCACACAAATGAGTCCAAGAAGGCCGGACGGCAGGAGGATGTACGTTTTCACGTACTCCTGGGCTTGCTGCATGGTCTGCTGCGGATGATGAACGTTGATGAGCTTCGGCACGTGATTTCCCTTCTAATCGCCAAGATACTCGGAAGTCCGCCGCGCCATTATAACCATCCGGCCCTCCACAGCAAAGAGTTGAACGAGGGCGCCAGACCGAATGATTTCGATCTGATGGGGCCATATGGGATCGAGCCGAGCATTGTTCTGCACGGGATCGTCCACGGCTGCGAAGGACGCCACGGCTAGCGGTGATAGGTCAGCTAACAAAAATGGGGCGATGCTGCCGTGAAGATTTCGGGGTAGGATCTGGGATCGAGAAAAATAATCAGGGGGGTCTTCGTCTCTTCTATTCGTTCATAGTGCACGTCGTCGTGCCAATATCGGTGCCAACCTCTGGTGGCTTCAACGAGGTTTTCTTAGCTTCCACCACTCCTTGCAGTGTCAGTGCCACCGCGTCAAGACTTTCGAGCAACGAAGTGAAGGAATCAGAAACGGCAGTCTGCATAACAGACGTTGCCGGTTTGGGTGAGATTTCCGAAAATGTGATGCGCCCGACTACGGGAGGATTGAGAATCTCCGCGATCGATACTAATGGCGTGCGGCTCAGATCAATCTCACAAGAACCACGTCCTTCATATTCCTGCTGATCATCCATACGCACGACTGGGCGCAGAGGATAGCAGCTATTCACTTTGGTCACCGTTCCCACCTCTCCGGTCGTCAATCGCACCGTTGTTCCTAGTGGGTAAACAGAAAATTGCTCGACGAGTGACTTCAGAATTTCTCGAGGAAAGGTTTTTCGTTCTACGACCAGAAGTTCCTTGACCGCTTCGTGCGGAAGTAGGCGACGACGATAGGGACGCTCGCTCACCAATGCATCGAATACGTCTACCACTCCCAAGATCAGGGCCATTTCACTAATCTCTCTTCCCACCAGTCGATTGGGATATCCCCGCCCATTGAAACGCTCATGAGCCTGGCGCGTGACGTGTGCCAACCAGTGATATGCCGGTCCGCACGGCTCAAGAACCTGATAGCCCAGTTCAGGATGCCGTTCGATTAATGAACGCTCGTCCTGGGTCAAACGGCCGGCCTTGGTGATTATGGATTTCGGCATGGTAAATAATCCAATATCGTGAACAAATCCGGCAAGCGCCAATTGGTGCAGTTCTTCCCCATAGTAGCCAAGGCCGATCCCAACTTTCGTTCCGAGTATGGCCACATTGATCAGATTGGTGATGAGTGGTGATCCGGACGGCCCTGCCAGTGCTTCCACCACAAGCTCATCGTTGTTCTGCAGCGACGAAACGACGTCTCCGGCAAGAGCCTCAAGTCGTTCTAGCGATATCGACCGATGTTCTTCAACGGCGGTCGCGATCTCGCCCAATGCCCCTTCTGCCTCGTGATACCAGTTCGTCACGACATCACCCCTGTACCCGTAGTATCTCGTCGATACCACACTTCATTCGCGACTCTTTCCACGAACGATCGTCTGATCTGATGGGTTCCCTCAACACGTCCGAAGTAGAGACACAGATCGCACAGTGAGTTGATCAATCGACACACACCGCCTGTGCGATGATAAATGGAAGAAATCGCATTCGATGAGAATATCGACAATTCCCCTCCGGCAGCAGCGAGGCGAGCAAGAATATAGGCTTTCGTCTCGGCGCGATCCAAATATTCGATATGGTGTTGAATGGCGACTCGCTGGGCGAGCTGAGGAATGCGCGCGATACGTTCCCGTAGTTCCGGTTGTCCTAAGAGAACAAGCGTGATGAGAAACCGGTCGTTTAGCTGAAAATTACTGAGGAGGCGCAGCTCTTCAAACAAGTGATCATGTTCGATGGCCTGAGCTTCATCCACCACTACAACCGTGTCGACTTGTCGATGGTAGTTGGCAAGCAGTTGATCATTCAGGCGACGCAACTGCTCGGCTCGTGTCCCGCGGGGATCCAAGCCGAGTTGAAACAAGATCTCGCCGAGAAATTCATCCCCCGGGATGGTTGGATTGGATACGAGTCCGATCTCATACCGGGATCGAGGTAGCTTGAGAATCACCGCACGACTGAGGAGCGTCTTCCCGCTTCCGATCTCACCGGTCAGCATCACAACCCCTTTACGAGCGTGGATGCCGTAGAGCGTTCGTTCCATTGCTGCTTCGTGTTTGGCCGACGGGACATAAAACTTCGGATCCGGCACATTTTCAAATGGGCGAAGACGAAGTCCCCAATGAGACTCGTAGGCCGAATCGTGGGTCAAACGATGTTCTTGCACCGTATCAACAAGTGGCACTTATGCGTCCTTTTCGTTTGAGCATTCCAAACAGAGCTTCTGCATGTACCTTATTCAATGAGGCAATACGTCTTGGATGGCCATACGCTCCATCCGTCCGCTTTCCACCCATTCCTCAATCCTCTTCACGCTCTGACTCAGACGTGATTGGATCGCGTCATAGTTTTTTGCACTCACTACCACATGGTGCTGTTCCACGATCGTGAGGAAGCTATGCAATCCCATAAAAAACACCATCGCATGGGAGGCGTTGACCTGTTGAGCGGCTGACCACAGTTGCGCGACACGTTCAACAACATTTTGCAAGTCCGAGGATGATGAGCCGGGGCCGACGCGAGCATTTTTGAGGGTCTGAAGGATGGTTGTCAGATGTGGCAGCTCTTGTCGAACAACTTGGAGAAAACCTTCATCTCCTTCGGCTGATCGGTCAAGAAACTCCTGAATGGAAGCGAGGTTGCATTGTTCCACCCCGCGTCCCATCAATCCCTCTGCCTGGACCATCATCGTCTGAATCAAATTGCGCTGGAGTGAGCCGGGCGCCGTGCGTTGATCTTGCAGTCCACGGAGCAATACCAGAAGCTCTTTCGTCGCGATCATCGGTGGGGATTCTTTGTCGGAAGCCGGTACATGTTCCTCATCAAAAGTCACACCCGTCGCCCTGGTGAGGGCTCCATGAATGTGTCCCAGCTGCTTGCAGAGAGCGATGAAGTCATCGGTGGAGATTCGTGCGGAAGGGTCTTGGACGGCTTCAATAAAGGGGAGGGTCGAGAAACTAGCCCGCTCAACATCACTCAGGTTGAGCGTGGCTGCGGATCCCCCGAGGTTCGTAATACCGATCTTGATCGTCTGAGCCAAGGCACGATGGCGTTCGAAAGGGGGAGATTGCTGTAGTTCATCGAGCGCGACGTGAATCTGCTGAAGCCATTCCTGCGCCTCATGAACGAACAGTTCTACGAGTTCTTTTTGGAATGCATCCTCGGTTTCAACGGACATCGGTTTCGGTCCTTCAGCAAGAACTCGACTATCGAGATGAAACACTCCCGGTTGGCTGGCTCAGGATTGCCCCCTCCCATTTCCTAGTTGAGACGCTAATCCTGCAATCTCACTTAACTTGCGCGCCATTTCCTCAAGTCGTTTTGTGGCACTCTCGGCGGCTTGCTCGGCTTCCACCACTCGTCGAGCAAGCATTCCGTTGCGGTCTCGCTCTTCGGTCAGGAGTCCCTCCAGTTCCTGAACTCTCGTCGCTACTTTCTCCAATTCGTGAAGTTGTCCCATCGTCTCCGATCCCTTCTGTCGTTCCTCCGAAAGCTCTACTTCCAGGTCCTGAATTTTCTGGCGAAGGTCGGCTTCCTGTCGTTCAACGCTCGCGAGCTTTGCTTCCACCTCTCTTGCCTTGATTGACACCTGCTCCAAATCCGCCAGTTGTTGCACGAGTTGCTCTGCCGCCGCCTGTTCGGTATTGAGAGCGGATTCCAGTTCCGCAATTCGGCTCGAAGCCTTTTGCCAATTCAAGGCTTCCTGTTTGAATACACTGACTGTATCCTGTTCCGCCTTGAGCGCAGATTCCAGTTCCGGGATTCTTGATAACTGTTGCTCTACTTTGGCGAGTGTCTCCTGAAGATCACTCACACGTTTGCGCTCGGCTGCCAACTGCATTTCGCTCGCCTTGGCTTTGGCGAGCTGCTCAGTGGACTCAGACAGTCGTTTGGTCAGCTCTTCGGAGCGAAGCCGTTCTGCCCGCAACTGTTCTTCAACCTCTTTGAGTTTGCTGGCCTCCTGGCGCAGACTCTGTTGCTGTTGGTCCGGTATCGGCGTCGTTTTCTCAACGGGGGCTGCAATAGGAGCGGGAGCCGATCCCCCGACTGCGGCTGGCGCCGGTTCTTGCCGCTTTGCTATCAGCTCGAGGACTCGATCCTTTAGGGAGGTACCTTGAAATGGCTTCTTCAAGACCCCGTCCGCGCGACAGGACTCGGCTTGTTTAGTCACTTCATCGTTCACGATTCCGGAAATAAGCAGGACGGGGGTCGCTGAGAGGGTCGCGCTTCCACGGATAAATGCACAGACTTCATACCCGCTCTTATCCGGCATGATGACGTCAGACACCACAACATCTGGACGTTCCTTTGCGAGATAGGCCAATGCTTCTTCTCCGTTTGCCGCGAGAGTGACGCTGAGGCCGGCCTCGGTCAACAGTCGCTCCGCCACTTTGCGAACTGCGATGCTGTCATCAGCTAGTAAGATCTTCGGCATGCCTGCACCTTTCGTCCATCCCGACATACGGGGAATCGTCACACAGTCGAGCCAAAACGTGATATCGAGAGAATCGGCACCTCATCGAGACCGTTTGTATAACTGCCTTCGGTCGGCAAATCCTTTCCTTGATATGTCTGAAGTGCGGCAGGATCACAGGCATGTAGAACTGGAATCTCCTCATCGATGCACATGGCCATTTCTCCCAGGGCATGTTTCACCCTCAGACATAAGGGACTGCTCCCTTGCACCGTAAGATGAAGGAATGCGGCCAGATCGAATACCGGTAGAACCGTCTTCCCCTGACGAATGACCGCCGTGACAAAAGGGGTTTGACTTGGGACCGGGATCGGTTCATGCCAGTAAGAAACACCGGATACGTCCCTTGTCTTCACTGCCAATCGTCTCCCCCCCACTGAAAACACCAACAGCTGCCATGATTGATGTATTGTGTCTTGCCGATGTTTTTGACTGGACCTCAGCATACCCGGCTATTGTCCACCGAAATCTTCGGAGCCTTCGCACAGCGAAGGGTGTTTCCTTGCCCTCCAGTGGCCGACGCCTGCTCATCAAGAACCCACGTTGTATTGAGCACCAACGCAATACTTTGTGCGAAGAGGATCATTCCGCGGTACCAGTGTCGTTCCGGTCCACGGAACTGCATAGGAAGGGGGAGGACTTGAGACTGTTGGAGTTCAAGAAGCCCCTCTACCCCGGTGACCTGAATGCTTCCACGCGCGTCTCGTTCAGAAAGTAGCACGACATGTGCGTTCGTCCCATCCTGGTCATTCCGTATATCCAATAGATCGACCAGATTGATGGCGCGATACGTCATTCCATGAATCGTCGGATCTTCAACGCTTCCACATTCATCGACCGTCAGCAAGCCACATACAGACTCGGCGTCCAACGCCAAATACCGTCCGCCCAATGTTACGATGAGAAATCGTGATAGAGAAACTGGCGACGCAGTTCCCATCATCGGTTCACGGACGCCCATGCCACGGCCTTTCTGCCCATTCTCTGTAACAAGTCGAATTTCGTCAATTGATACGAATATTTCCGCAAGGTTACTTTCGCAGGGCTGGAGCCTTTCCAAGCCATCGTTCGACCTCCTGCAGCAACATCCGTTCTTCTACCGGCTTGGAAATATACGAATTGGCGCCGAGGTTGATCGCCATTTGTCGATGCTTGTCTCGAGCCCTTGTCGTCATAACAACCACCGGCGTGTGTCTGGTTTCCGGACGACTTCTGAGAGCTTGAATAACTTCAAATCCATTGAGTTTTGGCATTTCGAGATCCGTGAGGATCATCCGATAGTTGATCATCGATGCCTTTCGGAGCCCATCTTCTCCATCCACCGCCGTATCGAACAAATATCCGGCCGACTCCAACATTCTTCCGACGAATTTGCGAATACTTAACGAATCATCAATGAGGAGCAGTCGCGCATCTTGCGCCGTATTCGACAACACCTCTTCTTGTGGTAAGGACCGGTCCGGAAATGGTGTGGTCTTGAAAAAGATAGGCCGTGTAGTCGATTCCTTTGTTCCTCTCGACGTCAAGCGGCTGGGATCGAGGACAAGAACGACCCGTCCTTCCGGATCAATGGTCGCGCCTCCGAAAAACGAATGCTCCAACGGTTTCAGTGATCCGAGCGGCTTAATGACGATTTCTTGACGACCCAACAGTTCGTCGACCGCTAACCCCATCGGCGATCCTGCTGTCCGAACGATCACGACCGGCATGGTCCAGTCGATGCTTCCGGATTCTCGACGGAGGATGTGACGGAGAGATTGTAATTCAATGACTTGTTCGTCGATTTGTAAGAACTTACGATCACCTTCCTCACGTATTGAAGACAGTGTGGGCATGGTGACTTCCTGAATGCTTAATAATGGGATCGCATATTTCTCGGTGCCGGCTCGTACGAGCAACGCTGTCGCGATGAGGAGGGTGAGCGGGAGACTCAGGGTAAATTTGGTGCCAACACCGGATTCGGATTCCACATCGATATGCCCGTTCATACCTTCAATGACTCGTTTGACCACATCCAGTCCTACACCTCGACCTGCTTGGTCCCCTACCTTGTCGGCTGTGGAGAAACCAGGCATGAAAATCAATTGAAGGATGTCCGCATCCGACATTGCTGATATCTGGTGTGCTTGTGCTAGCCCAATGCTGAGAGCTTTCTCCCGTATTTTCTCCAAATCCAACCCTGCTCCATCGTCCTCCACCTCGATGGTGACTGAATTCCCACGATGGGCCGCATGGAGGTAGACTGTTCCAATGGCCGGTTTGCCCTTCGCGATTCGATCGGCCGCCGGTTCGATACCGTGATAGACCGCATTTCTGACCAAATGCACCAATGGATCGACCAATCGTTCCACTATTCCGGCATCAACTTCCGTCTGCTCACCTGATGTCACCAAAGACACTTCCTTGTTGGAGTCTCGGGCGACTTCTCTCACGGCCCGACGAAACCTCGTGAATGGTGTACCGATGGGAACCATGCGGGCACGGGAGACTTCGTCTCGCATCAACAGGGTCAATTGTTGGAGTTGACTCATCTCGTCATGAGCTCTTTGGATGGACTCATCCAGTTGTGACATTGACTCACTGATATCGGCGGTGACCTCGCTGATACGCCGAGCCAAAATATTGAAATCGTCGTACTTATCTAGCTCAAGGCTACTAAAATCGCTGAATACGGGAAGTCCTTGACTCACAGGCGCCGGCGAACTAGCAGAAGATTCCGGATAGCTAAACGTGTGTTTGTCGCCAAAGGATTGAACAGAATCCACCAAGCGATTTTTGGATTCCAATACTTGTTGGGACAGTTGTTCCAGAACCCGCAGTCGTTGTTCCAATCTGCCACGTCCAATGACGAGTTCTCCGACGAGATTCATCAGTCGCTCGAGCCGCACATAACTGACACGGATAACCTCGCGTTCCTCATGAGATTTCCCATGCAGAACTCTATCACTCTGTGCCCGATACTCATCACTCCCAGACTGTTCTGTAGTTAATGGACTAGCGGCGTCATCCGGTGGGTGCGCGGGCGTTGTTTCGCTCGCGGTGCCAGGCTCTAATCGTCTCAGTTCGGTTCGTGCCGCATTGAATCGTTGCCTCGTGTCTTCCACCTTGTTGAGATCTCTTCGCATGAGTGCTCGTACGACATCGGTGACTTGAAGTATCAAGTCCGTATGACCTGGTAACACTCTGAAGTTCCCGTCTCGCACCGCCCCCATGAAGTCTTCGACATGATGGACAAGGTCGCCGATCGACCGAAATCCAATGGTGTAGGCAGAGCCTTTCAAGGTGTGTGCATTTCTAAACAGTTGGTTAATCAGTTCCTTGTTTTGCGGGTCTTTGTCCAACCTTAGAAGGCTGGCCTCCAACCGCTCCACATATTCCTCCGCCTCAGGGATAAAGTAGGAGAGCACTTCCGAATCCAAATTTGGAATTAAATACCGATCGGATATGTCCGCGGCTGGTACTTCTACGCTGACCACGGGCTCACGCTGGCCAAAGTTAAAGCTACGCATATCGGTATGGTTGGATGGGCCTGCCAGTGGAGGAAGGGCCGTTGTACCTTCAGCCACCTGGGCGAGACGATGCAGTAGAGGTGGGATGTCGTGCTGAAGTCGCTGAACATTCGCTGGCTCATGCCGGAGAATGAGCCGGATGAGTTCAGCAGCCTTCGCCAGCATGTCAAGAAGGTCCGGGCTGAGAGGAAGGTGCTTTTCGTGAACTGCGATCATGCAGTCTTCCATCGGGCGAGCGACATCTCCGATGACTTGGAAGCCTACGGTGTACGCTGAACCCTTCAGGGTATGTACGGCACGAAAAAGCTTGTAAATCGAGTCCGCATCATCCTGCTTGTTTCTAAGAATACGAATCAACTCGTCAATAGTGCAGAGATGCTCCTCAGCCTCAGGGATGAAGTAGGATAGGATTTCAGCGTCAAGTCTGGGCAGCGCGTAGTCGGTATGAACTGTTGATTCGGACGCTGTCGCATGACCTGTTCCTCCTCCCCGTTGTTTTATCAATGTCCAACAACGTTCGATGGCCTCTGCATCCTCCGCACCGCCTTGCCCGATGGTGCGAACGATTAGCTGAAGACTTTGCGTAATGTTCCGCATCAAGTCTACCGTTTGGTCCCATTGAGCCATAGGAACGGGCGTCGTTTGTTCAAGCAACGTCTCAAGATATTCGGCAAGCTGAGCGACTCCGCTGAAGCCATACAAGGCTGCGGCTCCGCAAATACGGTGAGCGACAATGTATTGGTCAGTAAGTTCCTTGGGGGTGGGGATAGCACCGTCCGGAGGATGCAATGCCTTGGTCAGGGCATCCAACCCATCCGATGCTTCGAGGACAAAAATGCTGATGAGATTCTGCCTGTCGAACTCCGAGCTCATCGGTCCCTCTTGAGAAGGCTCTCCTTGCGCAGCGGATGAGGGAGATTCTCAGGTCAGCTTAAATTGTGACACCGAATTAGTCAGGCCTTCAGCCAACGTCACCATGTCTTCTACCGTCGCACGCGCCGAATCGGTGGCCTTTTGTGTCGCCATGGCGCCTCCGGTAAAGTCTTTGATTGAGCGTCCGACTTGATCGGTTGAAACCGTTTGGTCAGCCGCCGCCGCCGCAATGCTTTGGGCCAGTTCTGCACTCCGCTGCGCAATCGTCGATATTTCCTTGAACACATCGCCCGTCCGCAAGGCTGAAGCCGACCCGGCCTCGACCGCCTGAGTTTCATGTTCCATGGCCACCACCGCATGTTGCGTTTCGCTCTGGATGACTTTCACGAGGTCCGCAATTTCGCGTGTTGCCTGTGACGAGCTCTCCGCGAGTTTCCGCACTTGATCGGCGACAACGGCGAAACGTGCTCCGGCCTCGCCGGCACCGGCGGCCTCAATCGCAGCGTTTAAGGCCAAAAGATTGGTTTGATTGGCAATATCCCGAATGGTCGATACGATTTGTGAAATTTCCAATGAACGGTCACCGAGCGCCTTGACTTGTTTTGACATCCGTTGCACCGCCAATTGAATGCGCTGCATATCTTGAACGGTTTCTTGCACGGCGAGGCGGCCGTCTTCAGTGGCCTTTAAGACTTGACGGGCTGCTTCGGACGATGCTCCTGCGGTTTCGGTTACTTGGCGCATCGATGACGCCAGCCGTTCGATCGCATTGAGCGCCTTGATCGATTCGTCGGCTTGGTGTCTGGCGGTTCCAGCCATCTGTCCGGCATTGTCTCTCAGTTTGCCCGCCGAGGCGTTGACACGGTCTGCGGCCTGGCGGACTTGTTTCATCAACTGTGAAAAGCGCTGGATCATGAGATTGAATCCGTCCGCCAGATTTCCAAACATATCGGCCGTCACTTCACCGCGCTTGGTCAAATCGCCTTTCCCGACATCGGATACCAACACGAGGAACTGCACGAGTTGTTTTTGCATTCTATCCCGCTCTTCTTCCGTCGAGACCAGAGCCGTGATCCGATCCAACATGATGTTGAACGCCTTAGCCATATGACCGACTTCATCGTCGCTTTCCAGCCTTGCGCGGGCCTGCAGGTTGCCTGCGGCGGCCTGTGTCGCGACGTCGGCCACATGGATAATGTCTCTCACCATGCTGCGCGCGAGGTAGTATCCGATTGCGATGGCAAGGAGAAGTGCCGCAACTGCTCCGCCGAGCATGACCTTCGTAAGGTAGACGGCCATGCGCTGTCCGCTCTCGTTCAATTCACTAGCGAGGTCTCGAATGAGTTGCGCCACCCATTGGAATCGCCATATCGATCGGCCATGCCACAACGCCACTTCGGTTGACAGGACTGTAGTCCCCAGTTCCCTCATGGACTGTCTTTGTTCGTCCGTGAGCGAAGGATCAAAGCTATCGTTCAACGCTCCGACTGCACTTTCAGCCGACGTGAAGTATTCTCTCAATGTAAAAAGAAGGACATCCAACTCTTGTCCATCGCGACGGCCGTCCAGGGTCTCGTGCGTCGCGAACGGCCGATAAGTCTCAAGCGGCGTCAGAGTGCGCCTCTTCAATTCGGCAAGGGGAATGATGGCCTCGTCGAAATCACTCTTTTGTCTCTGGTCCACAACACTCAACAAGGCATTGTGATAGAGGCTGAGGTTGGCGCTGCTCACCGCGACATGCGAAACCCCCACTGTTGATTCGTCATAAATGGAACGTAACTGCCTCTTCAGCTCGCTGAGGCCCATCAAACCGATCAGACCAATAGCCATCATACCGATAACGATGATGGAAAACCCTAGAAGGATCTTGTGCAGAGCTTTCAGATTTTTAAACCATGCACGAGGCGACCATTTCCATGTCTTCCTAACCTTCGCCATGACTGTCCTCCTGCTTGTTACTCGAGATCGGGCGTACCATTGCTGGTACCATCGTTCCGCAATATGACGTTATGGACTCTGATCATTGGCTGTCTCCTCTATGGATGACAAGAGTCGCGACATTTCCAATATGGCGCTCGGTTTGTTCCCGGTTTTGAAGAACAGAGAAATCATGGGGTGTCTCTTGGCTGTAGGATGAGCCGAGGACGCCATCAGATCGTCAGACTGGACGATGCGAATTTCCGGTACATCTTCGACCAGGATGCCGACCTGTTGAGTGCCATGGCGGACCACCACCGCATATTTCGGAATGGCGGAAACGGGTACGTGCAAACTTGCCCTCAAATCTACAAGCGGGATGATGGTTCCGCGCAGATTGGTGACACCGACCAGCGCAGCAGGCATTCCTGGTACAGGCGTGATCGACTCAGGTTCGAAGACCTCGCGAACTTGGCGTAGGTCTATGGCGAACGTTTCTTCTCCCAATGCGATCAGACAAACTTTCAATGATTCGGTGGATTTCGTCTGTTCTGGGACTGAGTCCGAATGAAGGTGAGGCAACTCACTAATGGAAATCATTATTTTGCGACCCCTGGCAGTACCGGCGCTCTCAGCTCAATGCAAGCTTCACCGCCTGTAGGAGCTCCTCCGATTTGAAGGGTTTCACCACATGTCCGTTGGCCCCCTGCTGTTGCCCCCAGAACTTGTCGCTTTCCTGCCCCTTCGAGGTGCAGAGCACGATCGGAATGCTCTTGAAGCGAGCGTCGCTTTTCAGATCCCTGCATGCCTGAAATCCATTCCGTCCCGGCATGACGACATCCAAAACAATGAGGTCCGGTTTTTCAGAGGCGATCTTGTCCTCCAATCCATCGGCATTGGAGAACGACACAACGGTATGTTGGGCAGCCTTAAGATACGACTCGATCAATTGCAGTTCTGCGTAGGAGTCATCGACGACCATGATTTTGCTCATAAACCCCTTCCTCTCTTCGATAGATGTCCACGCTGTCATCAACGTACCGGCATCACCACACTGATTGCACACATCAGTTCTCCCCCTGCTGCTTGATTGTGCATGCCAGTCAGCGCTCGCTCGCTTCTAATGGTACCGGAACATACCGGACATGTGACGTCAGCGTATTCGGGATACATCGCGAGCAGCACGGATTTGCGATTGACGACCGTCAGTCTCATGTAGCGCTGTCCTCTTTTGAGTGGCGAGAACCAGCGAACATATGGGATGACGGCACAGAACCAGGCCCCACGATCAGTCACGACACTCTCGCGTCCAAGGCATTCTCGCTTGCAAAGCCGATTCGCGCTGTTTTTATGCAGTGTAGCGACTTGTTGATGGTTGGCAAGAAAACGGTGAATATCGGCATCCGCTTCGGATCTGGTGGACGTCGATATCAATGCAAGAACCAGTATTGAGAAGGATCTTGGCAAGCGCGGGTAAGGCTACTTCATCGGAGAAGACATGAGAGATACCAAGAGGATAGTCTGAATCTAGAGGAACATCAGCAGACGACTTTTGCGCTAGACTGATGACGCCGCACACTCTGGCTCGTTCGGCCGGCTCCAATAAATCGAGCGTTCCGATGACTTGGGCAAACACGCCGCCCCGGTCAATATCCGCGATTAACAAAACCTGCGCGTTAGCCAACTTGACGACGGGCCAATTGACCACATCTCGCTCCCTAAGATTCATCTCCGCTGCGCTGCCTGCTCCTTCAATGACCACCTCGTCATATTGTGTGGCCAATCGTCCGTAGCTTTCTTCGATGATGGACCAGAGCCGCCGTCGCCCATCAAAATAGGTCTTCGCGTCCTCCTTTCCAGATACCTCGCCAAGCACCACTACTTGGGAGCGGTTGTCTGATTGAGGCTTAAGCAGGATTGGATTCATATCGATGTGCGGAGGAATCCCACAGGCTTCGGCCTGCAAGGCTTGAGCTCTTCCAATTTCACGACCATCAGGAGTAACGAATGAATTCAGAGACATGTTCTGAGCTTTGAACGGAGCGACACGCACGCCGGTACGGTGAAGCAGCCGGCAGATCCCGGCGGTGATTAAAGTTTTCCCGACGTCCGATCCGGTTCCAAGAACAGCAAGTGCCCGTGCCCTCATTGATGAGACTCCCGCCAGGCCTTCGCCTTCGCTAAGCCACGAGTCATACAGTCGGCAACGACTCGCCCAACCAGCGCTCCAATAATGGTGTGTGTCCCGCTATAAACCTGTGAGGGACCCTGTCCCCGTAACGGACAGGCAATCACGACCGCATCCGTACCGGTTCCGGTGGCCGCACTTCCATCGCTACAACTCGGCACTGCATGATCACGCAAGACACCGGTCTTGGCTTCAGTGGCCACTTGCACGACACCGACCATCGCAGCGTGGGAGAGACTCCCGTTCGTGATGAGAATAAGATTGATTGTGCCAGGCTTGCCTCGTCTGCCGCCATAAGAACCTTGCGGTGGCCATTCTCCGGCTCGGACTGCATTCGTTACACCGACCGTCGCAAAACATTCCACCCAGAGTCCATCCGAAGCACCTCGTGCCATGACTAACTGCGTCATCGGTACTGCCGTCATGAGTCCTATGGTGGATGCGCGGATTCCAAGTCGGAAGGCCACCTTTCGCAGGAAGTGAGCGGGATCAGTGAAGGTCTTGGACTGGTTCCCGGTCGCAGAGAGATTGGCTTCGACTTGGTGATTGAGTACCCAGGAAGCCAGCGTGAGCCCTCCCCCTTGTGGCGCAGATGAGAGCACACGTTTCCGCCCCTCTAAGTTGATGACCAATGTCCGCCCCATCACTCGGTAACGGGTGCGGACTGTGGAAATGCCCTTCATCACGAGACGCCTTAAAGGAGCAGTCGAGATAAGGTCCGAATGAGCCGGTCATTGTCTTGAACGGTTCGCACCGCGAGTCGGATGGAGCGTGAATTCAAGCCGGGTACGGATGAGCAGTCGCGAATCAACAGACCTTTTCTTCGCAATTGTTTAGTGACGTCACGCGCGTACGACCTGCGAGGTAACTCTACAAGGACATAATTTGCGTATGTCGGCATGGCAATACAGCCGGGTAACGTGGCAAGCAGCTTTCTAAACCGTTCACGCTCTCGTGCCATGAATCGCAGACTCTTGCGCGCATGTACCGCATCGTTCACAGCGGCGAGTGCCGCGACCTGTCCCATTATGTTGACGGACCAAGGAGGCAACTGTTGCCGCAATCGCTTGATGACTGCCTGCGTCGCCACCGCATATCCCACTCGCAGTCCGGGCAAGGCGTAGAATTTGGTCATGCTGCGCAAGACCACCACATGTGGCCAGGACGCCGCATGAGGCAGGACCGATCGTTCTGGACAGTAGTCGGCAAACGCTTCATCGACTAGCAGCCAGAGGCCTCGCCGGCGAGCAGCCTTTGCCAATCGTGCAATATCTTCGACGGTGCAGGCTTGCCCCGTCGGACTATTGGGATGACAGAGTACGACCCCATCGATGGAACGACCATCGTACCATCCTGTTTCCATCACGTGGCAAAGACGGTCGATCGGAACGGCATACTGGTCCCGTCGGTTTGCGCAGATCGCCTCGGCCTGGCCACCGGCTCGTTTCATCGCACCGGCATATTCCGAAAAGGTGGGGTGGACGACGAGGAGCCGGTGAATTCCCAAGGCGCGAGGCAGCACATCGATCAGTTCCGTGGAACCGTTCCCGACCACAATCTGTTCCGGATCAATCCGCCAGAACGAGGCTAGCGCCTGCCGCAGGTTCCAACATTCGGGGTCGGGGTAGTGGCTCAGCAGATGCCTGGATGCTGTGATTGCTTTCCAGACTCGAGGAGAGGGCCCGAGTGGGTTGATGCTCGCGCTGAAATCAAGAAGCTCAGCTGGATCACGGTGCAATTCTCGCGCAGCACCGTAAATATCCCCACCATGCGCGCCTTTCTTCAGAAGAGCCATTTCATTCCCACGGCAAAAAAGGTCCCTAGCACCGAGGCTGCCACCATAACCTTTGCTGCCGAGGAGATGTCGCCTGTCTCTGCACTTCTTCCTTCTTCACCGAGAATAGGACGCTCCTGCGCAATACCATCATAGAAATTGGTCCCGCCCAATCTCACTCCCAAGAGACCGGCCATGGCAGCCTCGGGTCTTCCACTATTGGGGCTCGGATGTTTGCTCCCATCTCGCCGAAACACTCGCCACCCAATGCGGACTGACTCCCGTCGTCCTGTGACCACTCCGGCACCAATAATGAGCAAGGTTGCCGCCAGACGGGCCGGAATCCAGTTCGCCAGATCATCGAGCCTGGCCGATGCCCAGCCAAAATCGATATAGTGCTCGTCACGGTGACCGATCATCGAGTCCAGTGTGTTAACGGCTTTATAGGCCAAGGCCAAGGGAGCGCCGCCGATTACCAGGTAGAACAGCGGGGCGATGACACCGTCTGCCGCACTTTCCGCGACCGTTTCCACCGTCGCGCGGGCCACTTCCGATTCTGATAGGTCCGCGGTGTCCCGCCCCACGATCATACTCACGGCTTCACGTCCGGCAGGAAGATCGCCGGCCTGGAGGAAATTATCTACTGCATGGACATGATCCCACAGGTCTCGTCCGGCAAGCGTGGTCCAAGCCAGCCCTATTGATGCAAGACTTCCGAACCAAGCGGATAGACTTTCTGCTGCACTCATCACCCAGTGAGTCAGCACAAACACACACAATGGCAAGCCCACAGCCAGAGTCAAACCGGCTGCGCGGAGTGCATCAGAACTCCGACACCACGCTCTGACATGATGGTCACACCACGCAATGAGACGTCCCATTCCACGAACAGGATGAGGGAACCATCGAGGATCGCCGAGTAGGGCATCGAGACTAGCCGCCAGGAGGAGTTCGCTTCCGGTCATGACAAGGTGAGCAGCAACGGAATAAGGAGCAGGAAGAGAATCTCGACAACTTCATTTGTCGCGCCGAGTGTATCTCCCGTAATTCCTCCGAACCAGGATCGGCATCCGGCCCACAACACCATCACAATTGCCGCTCCTCCAACTAAAACAATAAGCCCTCCCTGTAATCCAAATGCAAGGCTCAGTACAGACGTCAGTACTCCAGTTGCCACGCACACATGCCCCCATGACAAGTTCGCAAGAAAGGGTGCCGCCAAGCCACCCTCTGTGCGTGCATAGGGCGAGGCCCAGGCCAACACGACCATGGCCCACCGCCCGACTGCCGGCATGCAGAGAAGGGCGGGAATCCTGATCACGTGTGGTAACGCCATAAGGGCCGCATAGCGAAGGATCAGCGAGAGCATGAGCCCTGTTGCACCGATCGCCCCGATCCGGGCGTCGCGCATGATGGCGAGCCGTTCTTCCTGTGTGTGGCCGCCGGCCAAACCATCCAAGGTATCAGCGAGTCCGTCTTGGTGAAGACCGCGAGTCAACAACACCAAGATAAGGATCAACAGCGCATTCACCACCTCAGCAGCAAGGACGGCAGCGAGCACCGTATCAGCGACAATCAATGTTCCGCCGATCAACAAACCGACAACGGGATACCAGGCCATCGAAGCGGCCAATTCGGAGGCCGTCGGTTCATGATGTGTCCGACTCAACGGAATGGCCGTCAAAAAGTGCCAGGCAAATACGAATGGACGAGCGACGGTTCCCATGATCGTTAGCTTTTTTCCGAGACTCCCGCTTCGTCAAATGTCGCCATTTCCGTGTAGATCTTAATCGCGGCACAGACCAGGTCCATGCCTAAACAAGCTCCCGTTCCTTCACCAAGACGCAAGTCCAGATCCAGGAGCGGGTTCAGCCCTAAATGGTCCAAGATCACGCGGTGGCCCCGCTCGACTGAGCGATGAGAAGCCATAAGATACTCACGGCACAGGGGCTGAAGGCCGACGGCGATCAGTGCCGCAGCACCGGCAATGAACCCGTCCAGCACGACTGGTATTCGAGCCGCCGCCGCACCCAGCATCAAACCAACCAATCCACCGATTTCCAGGCCCCCAACCTTGGTCAACACATCGAGCGGATCAGTCGGATTGGGCCGATGCAGCTCGATCGCCCGCTCAATCACTGAGACCTTGTGCCTTCGACCGGCCTCGTCAATGCCGGTCCCGCGTCCCGTTACGTCCTCCACAGACCGACCGGTCATCGCCGCCGTGATGGCGGCACTGGGTGTCGTATTGCCGATGCCCATCTCACCGGTGCCGATCAGACCGATCCCCTCTCGCACGGCTTCAGTCGCCAGTTCAACTCCGACCATCACAGCCTGCTCTGCTTGGTCGCGTGTCATCGCCGGTTCTACCGCCAGGTTGCGCGTGCCCTTCATGACTTTTCGATGGAGAAGGCCGGGTACGGTGTCGAACTCATAATCCACGCCGATATCCACCACACGCACGTCCACACCGGCATGCCGCGCCAATACATTCACCCCTGCTCCGCCCCGCAAAAAATTTAAGACCATTTGAGGAGTGACCTCCCGAGGATAAGCGCTCACTGCTTCCAGGGTCACTCCATGATCAGCGGCAAAGGTAAACACGACACCGCGCGGAACATGCGGCTTCAACTCGCCGGTGATGGCGACGTAGGCTGCCGCTAACTCTTCCAAGCGCCCGAGACTGCCGACCGGCTTGGTCAGGCGATCCAATCGGGCTTGTGCTTTGACCTGCAGACTTGTCTCAAGGGGCTGAATTCGACGGCATACCTCTTCTATCGACACGACGTCTCCTCCATTCACTTTAAACGAAGCGGTAACCCGCTAACGACTAGATGCACTTCATCCGCTTCGGCGGCGATGTGCTGATTCACCCGTCCAGAAAGATCACGAAATGCTCGTGTCGCCGGTTCTGCCGGGACCAGGCCGAGGCCCAACTCATTGCTGACAATGATCACTCTGGCCGCTACAGTCCGCATCGCCTGCAAAAGGGTTCCCACACGAGAGAGAATGACCGATTCTTTCAAGCCGATTTCGACCAGATTACTCAACCACAGCGTGACACAATCGAAGAGAATCGTCCGGTACTGAGGCCCATGCTTGGCAAACCATGCCTCTACGTCGATTGGTTCTTCGATCGTTTTCCAATCCGCTGAACGAGCGGCCTGATGCCGAGCGATCCGCATCGACATTTCCGCATCCAATCCCTGCCCTGTGGCGACGAATGCACGCGGCCCTCGCGGGCCGGCTAACTGGAGAGCAGCTTCGCTCTTTCCGGACGACGCCCCTCCAAGCACAAGAATGATGCGGCCTTTCGCACGTCGCACCAGTCGACGCTTACTCAGTTTTTTGGGCGACATCGCGCTCCCATAAGAATTCCGGCTCACCCTGCGTCTTGGAAACCCAACGGGCCAACACAAACAGTGCGTCGCTCAGTCGATTGACGAACTTGCCGATCATCGGATCGACCGGCTCCGTTTTTGAGAGGGCCACACACAACCGCTCGGCCCGGCGACAGACCGTCCGGGCTTGGTGGAGAAACCCGGAAACTTTTCCGCCTCCCGGCAGGATGAACTCTTTGAGCGGCTCGAGATCTTTCTGGCACCGATCGATCAACTGCTCCAGACGTGTGACATCCTTTGCTTCCACCTTCGGCATATTTTTGAACGTTTGGCCAGGCGCCGTCGCCAGAATACTGCCGATATCGAACAACTTGTTCTGCACCCAACGCAGCTCGTCTTCAAGTTGTGCGGCGGCTGAATGCTCGCTCCCGACATCGGCGTTCATGACCCGCACGACGCCGACCGTTGCATTCAACTCATCGATCGTGCCGTAGGCTTCGACCCGTAGACTGTCCTTCCACACCTGTTGCCCGCCGGCCAGTCTGGTTTTTCCTGCGTCCCCTGTTCGTGTATAGACCTTGGTGATGCGCATCCCCGTCCCCTCTCTTGTCATGTATCCGATTGCCCCAGGACTCATCGTGAATTAACCGTCCGACTGGAATCCGTCTCCGCCACCCGGCCGCTTCTAGATCGGGTTGCTCTTCAAACTTGGATACATAGCCGAGGCAGAGATAGGCAAGGACCGTCACCGATTGAGGCACGCCGATCACTCGCTTCAACTCTTCGTGATCCAAAATACTGACCCAGCCCACGCCGATCCCCTCGGCCCTGGCGGCCAGCCAAAGATTTTGAACGGCGCAGCAGGTGCTGTACAAGTCCGTGGCGCGCACCGTGGAGCGGCCGAGTACCAATGATCCGCCGCGCCTCCTGCTGCATGTGACGCACAGATTGATCGGCGCTTCTTCGATGCCTTCCAGCTTCAGCCGCCGGTACAATGCTCCCTTGGCACCTGCATACCGAGCGGACGCTTTGGTGTTCGTGTCGATGAACAGGTTCTTCACCGCGCGTTTCGTCGCTTGATTGCGGATGACCACAAAATCCCACGGCTGCATGAATCCCACCGATCCCGCATGATGTGCCGCCGTCAGCAGCCGCATCATCACCGCATCCGGAATCGGCGTCGGCAGAAAATTACGCCGGACATCCCGCCGTTCAAATATCACCCGATAAACGGCTTCGCGCTCAGCATCGGAGAATCGACCGTCGGTCCGTATCATCACGTCACGTATTCATCACGCCTGTGCTCTGTTGCGACAGGCTGAGGTCCCAACTCACCGGCTGCGATTTTTCCCAAACAGAGGGAACAGAGACAATCCTTATACCGCGCTGCAATCCAATCCATTTGAGGTTCGGTAATGCCCATCTTGCCGCACCAACACTGGTATCCGCCACACTCGAAGACGTCACCGCAGCTCTCGCAGGTTTTTTGAACCGGTCCTCTCAATGTCCCGCTCCCGGTAGGTCCCAAGTCGATACCGTTACATGACTGGCTGCACGACGTGCCGACTCAACCAGCGACGCTGCCATTTCCGGCTGGCTGGCAAAATGCAGATGGGTATAGAGTGCCAGCACGTTGCCGTTCATGAGACCATCCTGTCCTTTCGAGAGGCCTTCAGCATCACGCAATGCACAGGCATACTGCAGCGGCCCCTTGCAACCAATGTGGAAAAATGGAACTCATGACCTCGTGCTGTGACACCCACGTGACCCAGGACGCAGCGTCGTGAACATTCCACTGTTCTGTATCCCAGCGTGAAGCCAGATTTCCGCATGACCGCTTCGGCTGGAAAGACTCCGACCATGTCATGTGAGTGCCCATCACAATCACGGATGGACTCCGTGAGATACATGAGCCCGCCACATTCCGCATAGATCACGCCGCCTCGATCGGCAAACCGCTTGATGGCTGCCCGCATGACAGCGTTCTTGGCCAGCGCCGCGCCATGCAATTCCGGATACCCACCGCCAAGATACAGCATCTCGACGGTCGGCAATACGTGGTCGTTCAACGGAGAGAACTTCACGATTTCAGCACCGGCGGCTTCCAGCAATTCAAGATTGTCCGGATAGTAAAAACAAAACGCCTGATCCTGCGCCACCCCGATGCGAACCGTACGGTCATGGTTGGCTACCACCGACCGAGATACGGTGTCCGGCAATGTGCCACATGAATGAGCAAGCGTTTCAATACGATCCAGGTCGACCGTTTCGAGTGCAGCCTTTGCCAAGCGATGATAGAGCTGACCATCACCTTGTTCCCTGGCCATGACCAGCCCAAGATGCCGATCGGGAATGGTCAAAGCAACATCCGGACGCAAATACCCGACAGAAATCACATCTGTCTCTTGTTCCACTGCCGATTTCAACAGCTGATAATGGCCGTCACTTCCAACCCGATTGAACAAGACTCCTGCCACACGTAGCGCAGGATCGAAACGTGCATAGCCCGCCACCATCGCCGCAGCCGATCGGGCCATCGCGCTTCCATCGACAACGAGCAGCACTGGGGCATTCAGTTGCTTCGCCAACTCGGCTGTGCTGCCGATGTCATTGATCGGTGAGCTGCTGTCGAACAGACCCATCATGCCTTCAATGATAGAAATGTCTGCATCAGCAGCGGCGTGAGCAAAGATTGAGCGATTCACATCTGCTCCCAGCATCCACCCGTCGAGATTGCGAGACGGGCGACCTGTGGCCCCTTGATGATGACTCGGATCGATGAAGTCTGGTCCGGCCTTAAACGGCTGGACCAGGCGGCCTTGCTCACGTAAAGCCGCCATAATCGCCAGGGTCGCCGTCGTTTTCCCAACACCACTGTGGGTCCCCGCAATGACCAATCGTGGATAGTGCTTCATGCGACGTTAGAGTGGCAGATCGTAATTGATCCGTACGCCTCCAAAAATAGAACGAATTGGCGTTCCGAAAAATAGAACCTCTTCGTACTTTTCATTGAACATGTTATCGAAACGCAGGTAGGCCTGGATCTGCTTCGTGACATCATAACTTGCGGACAGATTCCAGACGAACAGTGAGGGGATCGATCCGTCGTTTCCAACACTGTTAAACCGCTGGCCGAAGTATCGCCCCTCCACATTGGCGCGGAGCCCTTCAATGGGCTGATAGCTAATGATCGTCGTGACTTGATGAAGCGGCCACTTTGGAAGACGCGTATCCGGACCACTAGTAAAGTCGCGCGTGGCCGCGTAGGTATAGTTGATTTGCAGATCTAAGCTCTTGACCCAGCGTCCGTCACGATAGAGTTTCAACTTGGTGTTGACTTCCACACCTTGTGCTCTGGCTAATCCCGCATTCTGAGCACAGAACCCAAACGATCCAGGAGCCGTACAGACGGTTGGATCGAACACAGACAAGATAAGATTTCGATATCGAGTCCAAAAGTATCCTACGCTAATCGAGCCGAGATCATTGGGTAATGTTTGTTCAATGGCTGCATCGAGGGATTGACTCTTCTCAGGCTGCAGATTCGGGGTCCCGAACCCAGGAAAAAACAGTTGATTGATCGTCGGAGCTCGAAATCCTGTCGCATAACTTCCGCGCAGCTTCGTGCCGGTTTCCTGGTGCAAGTACCCCCCGGTCACACGATAGGTTGTAGCGCTTCCGAACACGTTGTACTCGTCCTGTCGCATCCCCGCCGTCCCAAACACCCGATCCCAAAGATTCAACTGGGCTTCTCCAAATCCCGCATGGCTGCTGAGGGTTTTGTTCTCAAAAATCGTCGTGTTTGTAAGCAAGTCGCGATTGTCCCCTTTCTGCTCACGAAATTGATAGCCAGCCGTCAACGACAGCGGCTTGCCGATCTGAAAATTGTGTTGCCATTCGATCCGATTACTGGTGGTCTCGATTTGAGACCCAAAAGGAAACCCGATCGGCGCTATTACTCCGGTCACGATGTTACGTTCAATCGTTCCCCCGTCACTCACGAGGCGTTCAGTCGCGCGCGACAAGGTCAGTCGTTGTGACCACCATGAGGTAATCGGCTGCATGTAGTTTCCAGAAAAAATATATTGAGCATCTGTTGATTTTGCGCCCAATACATCAGCGGGATCGGATGCGAAGGTCGCCGGATTAAATGCAAATCCGTCAAAATTTACGATACCGTGCAACCATCTGAAATTGAACTCAAGTCTTCCATCCTTGGGAAGGTCGGCGCCCAGGCGAAGCGACCCTTGCCAGTTGTGGTATCCATCACGCTCTGATGCGCCGCGCCGATAATTGATCGCCGAAAAACCGGCCGTGTCCCACCTGGAAATCGACCCTGAAAAGTCTATCGGCCCCTTCTTGCCCGCCAGAGCGGCACCTTCTCGGATCGTATTGAAAGAACCGTATTCGGCAAAACCGGAAATGTTAGGCTTGTCACGTCCCCGCTTCGTCGTAATGTTGATCACTCCTCCCATGGCGTCCGAACCCCACAGCATACTTTGACTTCCACGCAAAATTTCGATCCGCTCGATATTGTCCGAAGTCAGATTGGCAAAATCGTAATTACCGATGGTGGCGCTATTGACGATGGCTCCGTCGATCAACACGAGCGTTTGCTCCGGTGTTCCCCCCCGCATCCTCACGTCGACAACCGTTCCGGCGCCTCCGCTCTGGTTGACGGAAAGTCCTTGAGCCCAGCGGAGCGCCTCTGCAACGGTTTTGATTTTTCGCTGTTCCATCTGTTCGCCGGTGATGACTTCGACGGCACTGGCCACCTGCTTGGCGGGCATTTCGGTCTTGGTCGCGCTCACGATGACGTCCGGAGCTTCCAGCTCCGGTTGGTCGGCCATGGCAACTTCCTGAGCCGATGCGGGATAGACAAAAGCGATGATCCACAGAGCGAGGATACAGACACGAAACACATAAGGGGCAAAGAACCGCGACATGAAAACCTCCCTTTGACTCGAAGGGTGTCTAGCGTTCCGGCAGTTGGGTCTCCTGACTTGCGGCTCGTCGTTTCTCTGCGCCTTCCCATGTGCCGAGGCACACAGTGGCATCAGGCAGAGTCACTCCCCGCTTACAGTGGCGGCACCGTGATGGATTTGCACCATCTTCCCCGTCGCTGACGGCATGACCTAAAAAATCCCTCCACAATGATTGTTCTGCACCAGACTTCTTCGACAGGAGAGCGGTGCGAACTCGTCCTGCTCACATCAGGTTATCTCGGCCACTCCTCTTCATTACTCAGCACACATTCATCGAACATCTCAACAGCACCAGAATTGGACGGTGTATTAATTCCTGATGTAATCGATGGAGTAGCGTGAAGAACGCGGCATCATACGATCAAAATCCCAGTTGAACGTGAGCACGGCAGATCGTTTGGACGTATGCGCGAGCAGCCGAGCGCCGTTCTGCACAACCAAGCTCGGAGCGTTCCAGAAATCCAGCGTCTTCTCCGCGCCCGTTCGGTTACAGACGATCAACGGGAGTCCTGTTTCATGGGTCCGCTGCTCCCATTCCCCATTCGGGCCGTGAATGCCTGGACCCCATGATGCCGGGGACACGAGCATCCGCGCGCCTTCGAATGTAAGCGCTCGGGCGATATTCGACGTATAGACATCGCTGCAGATGAGGACGCCGACCTTGATTCCATCGCACTCGATCGGAACGACCCTGTCGCCGGGACTCGACCATGACAGTGAATCACTTACGACATTGATCTTGCGATGCTTACCCAGAATCTCACCGGTCGGGCCGATGACAAACACGGTGTTATAGAGCCGACTGCCGTCCCGCTCCGGGCACGCGAGAAATACGGTTCGTTTCAATATCTTGACCAGCTTGCAGACCTGTTGCATCCAAAGGTCTGGTTGCGGCTGTATCCAATCAGAACCCACGACGTGCGCAAACTGAAGTCCGCAGACCGCGAGCTCCGGCGTGACGATCCACTCGGCGCCGGTTGCCGCGGCATGCTTGATGGCCTCGACGATGACGTACCGGTTCCGTTCGATTGCTCCCGGAACCGTCTCAAGATGAAGCAGGGCGATTTTTCCGATTTTCATATCATGTTTTGCTGGACACAGGGCGGCCGGGAAGCGTCACCCGAGGCAGCCCAGAACCGGGATGAGGATCGACCAACACTCGACATCGATACACGAATTCCAACACCTCCGGCTCAATCACTTCTTTAGGAGGCCCCAACCGTACCACCCTGCCGTGATCCAACAACAGAATTCGGTCGCAATACTGGCTCACCAGATTCAAATCATGGGACACAAGGACAACCGTTAAGCCACGCTCATCTCTCAACCTGCGTAACACCGAACTGATCTCAATCTGATGTTCCAGGTCGAGAAACGCCGTTGGCTCGTCGAGCAACAAGACCTTCGGCGTCTGGGCAAGCGCTCGAGCAATTACAGTCCGCTGCCGTTCGCCACCGGAGAGACCCGTCACCACCCGATGAGTCAAATGGACAATATCCATCGTCATCATCGCCTGTTCCGCGATAGCCACGTCTTCTCGACTTTCCCATCCAAATCCACCGGCCCATCGGTCTCGAGGCCGATGGGGAAAACGCCCCATCAGCACGGTTTCAGCCACCGTAAAGGGAAAGAGTTGCTGCGTGTCTTGTTGAACGACACCAACAATACGAGCGATCTCACGTTGGCGCATCGATGCCACATCTCGTCCGAACAAGTCGATACGGCCTTGCTGCGGAATCATCAATCGCGCCAGCACTTTTAACAAGGAGGTTTTCCCGGATCCATTGGGACCGACTATACCCAGCACCTCACATTCTTGAACGTGAAAGGAGAGGTTATCGAGAATCCAGCTGGCCGCATGGGATTCGTTCGACTGATAACGGAACTGAACAGACTGGACATCGTAGGCATGGCGTCCTGTTAGGGCACACATTGGTTCGCGACTCATCGTTTCCGCAGTTCGACTTTGACTCTTCCCACTCATGCCAAGCGATCTTTTCGCCAGAGTAAGAGGTACACAAAAAACGGCCCTCCGGCCAGAGCGGTGATGATGCCGACAGGAATCTCCGTCGGCGCGATCAGTGTCCGAGCCACCGTGTCGGCACTCATGAGAAAGGTGCCTCCAACCAAAGCTGATGCAGGAAGGAGTAATCGATGGTCGGCCCCGAGAACCAAACGGACGGCGTGGGGAACGACCATGCCGATAAAGCCGATCATTCCGCTGACGGATACGACCGCACCCGTCACCAGGGCCGTCAACACAAAGAGAAAGCGTTTCGATCGTTCGGTATCAACGCCCAGCGTACGAGCGGATTCTTCCCCTAACGCCAAGATGTTGAGGACGCGCATTTGACTGAAGAGCAAGCAGAGACCGATCACAAGATAGATGACGAGCCCAACCAGGCTGCTGTAGGTCGGAGCGGTGAGCGTTCCCATCAACCAGGCCATCATGCCATATGAACGATTCGGCTCGAGGATCGACGTAATGAACATAATCAAGGCTGAAAAGATGGCGTTGAGAATCACCCCGGTCAACAACAAACTGTGGATCGGCAGCTGTCCATAGGTGGCAGCCATTCGATAGATGACGACGAGTGCCAGCAACCCACCGGCAAATCCACAGGCCGGCAATGCAGTGTCCGCGAGAAATGTGGTTCCCGCTCCAAACAAGACCCCCACTGCCGCTCCAAGCGCCGCTCCACTGGAGACCCCAAGCACGTAGGGGTCGGCCAAAGGATTCCGTAAGAGTGCCTGCAGGGCGACGCCTACTGATGCTAGGGAACAGCCAACCAAAAAGCCCAGCAGGATTCGCGGCAATCGAACCTGCAGCAGAATGGTTCTTGCAATATCCGATGTCTCATCTGTGCCGTCCTTGTGACTAACCGCGTCAAACAACACTCGCAGAATCTCACTATACGCAATCGGTTGGGCACCGAAGTGGAGACACACCAGGCTCACCACAATGGTCGTAAAACCGAGAATTCCAAGTGCCGTCATCCAACGTGAATTCGTGAGGATTGCGCCGTGAGAGGCCAGACGGTCGGATTCGTGGGACAAGGCATCAGTGCAGGAACCAGGCTGAATCATCGCTGGAAGCTGTTTCAACGGACCCTCATGGATGAAGCGCGTCCTCGCTGGAACTGAAGATTTCCGGATGGATGGCTCGGGCGAGTTGTTCCAGGCCTTCAACAACACGAGGTCCCGGACGATTCAAGAGACTCGACGAGACTTCATGGAAACGTTGTTGTTTAACCGCAGAAAGCGAGTCCCATCGCCGCCACTGTTGTTGCTCGCTGCGGGGTACCGTTTCCACTTCACCGCTCGGGAAAATCAGCACCTCCGGATCTTCCTTCAGCACCGACTCCATGCTCAGTCTTGGATAGGCCGCGTTCGTCTGAGCCGCAACGTTGATCCCTCCCGCAAGGCCGATCATCTGATGGATGAAACTTCCCGGCCCCACGGTAATTAACGGCTGGCTATTGAGGACATACAGAACACGCCTGGTGGGCAGGGCCTCGACCTTTCGTCTGATCTCAGCGAGACGCCGGCGCATGAGCTGAGTCACTGCATTAGCCGCCGAAGCCTTCTCAAACATCTGTCCCAATGTATGAATCTGAAGAGGGATATCCTCCACTGTGTGAGCATCGAGCACGAACACAGGAATTTTGAGCTGCTCAAGCTTCACCTGGAGATCGGGGCGGAGAAAGTCTTTGGGCGCAAGCACCAATTCAGGTCTCAATGCAATGATGGCTTCCACACTGGGATTGGAATACCCCACCTTGGCTTTGGACTTTGTTGCCGGAGGATAGTCGCAAAATTCGGTGACGCCGACGATCTGTTCATCCAACCCGAGCGCGAACAGCATCTCCGTAATACTCGGAGCAAGCGACACGATGCGGGCCGGTGGCTTGGCGAAGTAGATTCGATGCCCGGCATCATCCACAAACGATCGCGACGAGACATGCGCCATAAATGGCATGCCGGTGAGGATTCCTTGTTGCCGTCGCTTCATCTCACCATCACTTCCTTGCCCACATTCAGCGGCCGGTGCCAGCAATACCGACAGCGCGACCAAAAGCCACAGGCCTATGACGGTGCGGTGTCGTTGCGTTTGGCACAAAAGAAAAATCCTCAAGGTCTGATGAATAGACCCTGAGGATTGCTCCCGCTTCTTCATCCTCACCCGCTCCCCAGCCTCGAGGGAACAACGGTCAGTTCTCCGAGCAGGTCTTCTGGCTCATGGTTCGTCCTACTCCCCGTGCCTTCCCATCTCCTCGAAGCTACCGGCCTACCGCACTCAGCGGATAACTCCCTGCTGATTGCTGGAAGGTCGGTGACCCCGTTCCAACAGTGGCATCGACGGGTTTAGTCCCCATTTACAGCGGCGGGACCGCGAGGGATTCGCACCCTCTTCCCTTACTCAGAGCTTATCGTGGCCAGCACAATAGGAGAGAGTGACAAAACTTGTCAAGCTCGGTCGTAGTCGGATGGTCTCAATCTGCACATCTCGAATACCACGACCTTCGTGAACGTTATCACCGTCGATCGTCCCCGCGTCGCCTTCGCAGAGGCAACTTCCATCTACTGGTCATGGGAGTACCGCCTACTGGTCATGGGAGTACCGCTCGTGCTTGTGGCTATCCCTTCAGCTGTGGTAGTATCCACCGATTTTAATCAGGCTTATTCAGGAAAGAAGGAGAACGACCGTGGCATGGATGTGTGAGCTTTGCCAAAAGAAACCCGTATCGGGCAATAATGTCAGTCACGCCAACAACAAGACGAGGCGCGTGTTCAACCCCAACCTGCAAACTGTTCGCGCGATAGTCGGTGGGAGTCATAAACGTATCCGCGTCTGCACGCGCTGCTTACGTTCCGGATTAGTCCAAAAAGCGGTCTGACGACGTTTCCCCTCTTCGCACGGACGGTTACGGCGCTCTCCAGAGAATCCGACCTCCCTGCTCGACCAACTTGATGACCGACGGATCGTCAGGAGAAAGGGTTAGGGTACGGATGCCGTCTTTGCTTCTGAGTACGAGTCCGACTTCACCATTCGCGTCCAATCCGAGACCTGCCCGAGCCTTCCCTTTCGAGTCCAACAGTAAGAATTCCTCGGCATTCACTCCATTGGGTTTTTGAGCTTCAACCGGTTTTGGTAACAACAACTGAGCGCTCAACATGCCACCGGCTATTCCGCCAAGAAATGCCGCCGCGCAAAGCAGGAGCACCTGTTTCTGCATCATGACAGATCCTTTCCTACTGATCGGATAAAAGCAAAGGAGTACTGAAAGGGCATATGTGAGGTAGCTATTCGATGGCGTCGCTCTAGCGAAGTGTTTGGAGCGGGCGATGGGATTTGAACCCACGACAACTAGCTTGGGAAGCTAGGACTCTACCACTGAGCTACGCCCGCTCGCTGGTTGGCATCCTACGCGGGCGATCGGTACCAAGTCAAGAAACAGAGACATTGGCGGTCCAAGGCTGCCATTCTCAATGGGGAATATTTGTATCAGATGCTTTGAGGGACCTGAACCCTGAGACCCAACGCTTCGTCACCGTCCTTCAGGTTCTTGGCCTCCGGCTATGTGTTGAGGCCGTGTGATTGCCAGGTAGACGGTTCGCCGTAAAAAGACTCCCGGTATCTTAGTTTTTTCCGACGATGATGTTCGGCTTCAGCTGATCGGGACGCACGAAGGTCCTTCCAGAACAGCTCCGCCTCAGACATGGTGAGGCGATACCTACCCGTCCAGCTAACCCGGTCAAGCAACGGCCCTACGCTATGTTGGCTTTTCTCCACATCGTGTAGCGATCGTAGTTTCCGGGCAAGATCGAATTGAGTGGTTCAAGGCGAGCTCTAACTCTGGATTTTTCATTGAGCGGGGCAAGAAGCTTGATTTTGACTCGCTTGCAAGTGCCTTTTTCTCGGGAGGAAGATTGCCCACCGATATGAAGGTAGTTCCAACTGGTGCGTGGATTGATGATCGTCGTGTGTCATCAGCCATTCGAATCTTAGAACAGTCGAGGGGGGTTCAAGAATTTTGATCTTCTCCTCTCGCTCCTGATGGGTTGACGAATCTCAAGACGACGACCTCGATGAAGATGATGGATTCGGAGAAGAAGGACGGTGGCCTTGAACAATTATCCGTCCAGGTTGATGAGCCGGAGCTACGATGGCCAGCCTTGGTCGGTAAAACTTTACTTGTTCACGTTAGCGAGAATGAGGAGGGTCCAAGAGACTGATGCCCAATAGTTCACCGGCTTCGCGCAAGCGTTTAGTTAGGACACAATCCTCCCAAACCGGGTCTCGAAGGCTGCAGATTTTCATGACAAAAAGGATGACTCGCCATTCCTCTATTCTCGGTGTCATGACATTGTCTTGACATAGAGGTGATGTTGAGCTATCTTCTTACCAACAAGAGGTGACCATGCCATCCCGTACACTTCGGACTGAAAAACTAGATCTTCGGGTCAGCTCCTCAACCAAGCGAACCCTGGAAGCTGCTGCCTCTGTCTCTAATCGTACAGTCAGCGCGTTTGTCCTTGAAAGCGCCCTGGCTCGGGCGGAGGAAGCCTTGGCAGATCGCGGAACGTTCCCTTTGAGCAAGGCCAAGTGGACTGAGTTCTTGGCTGCACTGGATGCCCCGACTCGCCCCCTCCCTCGGATGCAGCGTCTCCTCACGGAACCAGGCTTCTTTGACGCGCCGCCGACACCAAGTGCCCAAGAAAAGCGTTGACGAAGCGCATCGAAAAGCTTCACCCGCATCACGTCGTTGAAGCATTCGACTGTGGACAGGAAGCTCTCAATCGCTTTCTCCAGAAGCACGCGCTGCAGAATCAACACAGCGGAGGGGCGCAGACCTATGTGGGGTTGGCCAATGAAACGGTGATCGGTTACTACGCTCTCGCTGTGGGCTCAGTCAAGCAAGAACATGCCCCAGAGCGAGTGAAGAAGGGGCTGGCGAAGCATTCCATTCCAATCATGTTGCTTGCCAGGTTATCTGTGGATCTACGCTGGCAAAAACAAGGGGTCGGTGCCGCTCTACTGAAGGACGCCATGCTCCGGACCCTCCAGGCTGCCGACATTGCAGGAATTCGTGCCTTGGTGGTCCGTGCCAAAGATCAGGCGGCCAGAAAATTTTACGAACGCTTCGATTTCCTCCCGTCGCCAACTGATCCGTTGCATCTCTTCATGCTCCTCAAAGATGTTCGAAAGATCCTCTCATAACTCCTTCGTCATCAACACCGTTCCTTCATAATGTTTCCAGCCGGACCAAGTGTTATGACAGTGTTACAAATTCCGACGAATGGACCGGATTTTAGACAAAGACCGATGAAGAGAAACGAGCAAGAAAAGCGTGAATGGCCAGGGATGACAAGGGAATTGCCAATCGTTTCAACTCAAGGCTTGAATTCTACAACGGCAAATTTTCTCTTGCCGATCTTAAGACGACGCTGTTGATTTCGCTCAAATGCTACTAACTTATCGGGATCAGACTCCTTGCCACCATCAACTTCAACCCCTCCCTGAATAATCAAACGCCTTGCCTCGCTGCTGCTGGACACTAAGCCGGTTCTTGCAATTAATCTAGCAAGCTTGATACGACTGCCCTGGATAACGTCGATCTCTGACATGTCCTCGGATTTCAGATCGATGCGTTTGTCCGGTTCTTCTGGAAATTCCTGTTTCTGAAATTTCTGCTGAAACTCCCCTCTCGCCAGCCGGCCGGCCTCGGCTCCGTGATAACGGGCCACGATCAATTCACCGAGCGCCTGTTTGGCTTCCATCGGGTGGAGTGCTTTGACATGGCCCAAGTCTTCCGTTGTAAGCAGTTCATAGTACCGATACATAAGTGTGTCGCTGATCGACATGATTTTGCCAAACATCTCCCCCGGCTTATCTTCCAAGGCGATGTAATTCCCGACACTCTTGCTCATCTTCTTCACGCCGTCCATTCCTTCCAGTAACGGCATCGTGATGACGACTTGGGCTTCCTGACCGTAGTCTCGTTGCAACTCGCGCCCTACCAGTAAATTAAACTTCTGATCCGTCCCACCTAGCTCTACATCCGCCTTCAATGCCACGGAATCGTAGCCCTGGACGAGCGGATAGAGAAATTCGTGGACGCTGATGGGTTTCTGTTCCTGGTAACGCTTATGGAAATCGTCGCGCTCCATCATGCGAGCGACTCGATAATGGGCGGCCAACTGGATCAGCCCATCGGCCGTCATCGGTCCCATCCATCTGCTGTTGAATTCAATCGTCGTCTTATTCGGGTCGAGAATCTTAAAGATCTGACGTTGGTAGGTCTTGGCATTCTCCTGGACTTGTTCCTTGGTCAATGCCTTTCTCGTTTCCGACACACCGGTCGGATCACCGATCATCCCGGTAAAATCGCCGATGAGGAAAATAACTTGATGTCCGAGGTCTTGAAAATGTTTCAGCTTATGGATCAGGACCGTATGTCCAAGGTGAAGATCGGGTGCCGTTGGATCGAATCCCGCTTTGATGCGTAAGGGGCACTTCTCAGTGAGAGAACGCTTCAGTTTAGCCTCGAGCTCGGGCTGCTGGATCACCTCCACCACGCCACGCAGGATCAAGTCTAATTGTCGGGTCACGTCCTTCATGACTCACGTTGCTCCGTCTCTCGTCGTGCATCCTCTGTTGAGACTGTCACCAATGACTTCAGACGATCATATTTTTTGGCACCGATACCTTTGACCTCACGAAGCTCTTCTATCTTCTGAAACCCTCCGACTGATTCTCGGAAAGCGATCACACGGTGAGCCAGCACGGTTCCGACCCCGGGCAATGACTCAAGTTCATCGACGCTCGCGCGATTGAGGTCGAGTCGTGAACGAATCGGCGTCTTTGATGGTTCCGCCCGTGCAACGGCATCAATGTCCGAACTCAGAACATTCTGCCGAGACAAGCCGGCCGTCCGGCTCTCCCGATCTTCTAGCTTCATAGCCTTGGAAGCGACGACCTGCTTCTCGGTAGCTGATGGGGTGTCTTGAACCGGTGGGTGTGGCGCCCATCGGGCCCAGAAAACTACACCGATGGTCATGGACAGCATACCGAGTTTTAGAAGCAGAGATTTGATCATCCGCCTACTCACTTCCGAATAAGGTGAATGGCAGAGTCTCCGCCTTGCTTGGGATACAGTCCCAGCTCAGACAGACCCCTCTTAGCTTGTCCCATTGAACGACCGTGGCGCGTGTTCTGAGTGGAGCCGCCCGGATCGCGGCTACATATCCGCCGAATCCTGTAGCGTGAATCGCGATGTGGGTTTGATCGGGCATAGCAAGGTTGAGGTTCAGGCTGAGGTTATGAGTTATGAAAGTGATTTCCGACGCTCAACCTCGACCGTAGCCTTAACCTTTCTTTTGACTGGCAAGGAAGGCTTCGTACTGCGAGGCCGTCATCAGTTGATCGACTTCCCCAGGATCGGCCAGCTCTATCACGGCGATCCACCCTTTGCCATAAGGGTCCGAGTTCACCACTTCAGGATGATCCTTCAAATCGGTATTAATCTGGCTCACCGTTCCGCTCACCGGCGTGTAAATCGTGGACGTCGTTTTCGTTGATTCGACTTCACCGATCTGTTGGCCGACCTTGACCGAGGCGCCCACTTTAGGCAGATCCAGGAATACGATGTCGCCCAACGCATCCTGCGCAAAGTCGCTGATACCCACAGTCGCTCGTGTCCCATCGAGTCGAACCCACTCATGCTCTTTGTGATACCGTAAATCGGATGGAATCATGTCGGCTCCCTTAATGAAGAACGTCCCGTGTGAGTATAGGCCGCGTCGAGTGGAGCCAATAGCTCGGCCTCCGCTCACTGTCAGTCGTCATCGTCTAACTTTTCAGGATGGTAGTTGGGCCCGACTGGCGTTGTCAAGAAACGATCTGGATAGTCGTACGAGAGTCTCGGTAAACAAAATACAGAGGAACAGCACCAGCGCTGTTCCTCCTAACCTGTACTGATCGCGCTCGGAAAGCGAAGAGATCCTCGCACGCTGACACATGACGGTCAGTGAAAAATCTCCATACCGGGAAAGAAATATCCAACCTCGAATTGCGCGGTCTCCGGTGAGTCGGAACCATGCACGGCGTTGAATTCGATATTCGTTCCATGCGCTTTGCGGATGGTCCCGACATCCGCCTTCGCTGGGTCCGTCGCTCCCATCAGCTCGCGATTCTTCTTGATGGCATTCTCGCCCTCCAACACGAGGACGACCGCAGGTCCGGAAGACATGAAGGTGCACAGGCTTCCGAAAAAAGGGCGCGCTTTGTGCACGGCATAAAATCCTTCTGCCACCGACTGAGACATGCGAATCATCTTCATGGCGACCGGCTTCAACCCCGCTTGTTCATAGCGATGAATAATGTCTCCAATGACGTTTTTCTTGACCGCGTCCGGCTTGATGATGGCCAACGTTCGCTCACTCATGATGGCTGTGTTTCCTCCAGCTAGTTAAAGCATCCATTCAACGGCGCGGTGCATTATAGGGGCGGTCTCTTCTGCCTTGCAAGCATCCGATGGGCTCACGGCATGGCCCGGCATCGAACCGTTTCAGTTTTACGATCGACGCTCGATCACCACGAGCATTCGAAAGGCAAGAAGCCAACCCACCCGTTCAAGGATTCGCTCCAGTCGGAGAATCGGTGTCAGCAAACGCTCCGGCAGAAAAGACGGATGGTCGAATCCGCCGCTGAGTGGGTACGCGACACAGGCTAATCGCCTGATGTGTCGGACGGAGAATCCTGGGTAGCGTGATTGGAAGCGAGGTTGATTCCGTTCGAACAAGATCGTCGCAACTGCTTGATTGGCGTCAAACGGTCGGCGGTCAGTCTGTGGAGGCTTGAGGAGGAGAGGGTCTTCCGTACAATCCATCGGCTCAGGATGCAGCCATCGATAGATCGGCCATGAGGCCCATGAGAGGTAAGGATCCATGACGATGATCCGGCCTCCGACACGGAGGGTCCGCAGTGCTTCCTCGAAAAAGAGGGAGACATTTTCAATATGATGTAACGAGTCGAACAGGACCAAATTGGCCAGCGACTCCGACTGAAACGGGAGCCTCTGAGCATCTGCGACGAGGTTCAACCAGGGCAGTACCACCACATCGCTACAATAGACGCCCGGCACATGGGCTTTCAGATTGCCCGTGCCTCCTCCGAGCTCGACCGTGCGTCCAGGCACCAACCACGTGATGACCTCCCCATACCAGTCTTCATACAGCCGCTGGAGCACCGGCTTGTTTTGCCACACGGCCCGATGCCGATGCAGGACTTCCTCGGACATCACACGGCCTTCAGCCGAAAGAATCCGTAGACCGTCATCTTCAGCAACAACCACCCGTGCGCAAATCGCTGAATGTTGGTCCTACCGTAGGCTCGAGCTTGATATCGAATCGGAATCTCCACAATATGCAGATTCAGTTTCGACGCCCCGAACAACAGGTCGAAATCCCCGAACGGGTCGAAGTCTCCAAAATAATCCCGATTTGCCGCCAATCGTTCGTAATCGCGTCGGAAGAGCACCTTGGTGCCACACAGCGTATCTTTGATCTGTTGATTCAAGAGCCATGAAAACGCCAGGCTAAAAAACTTGTTCCCGATCAGATTGAGTGTTCGCATGGCCTGCGACTCCATGGGATACACGAGTCGACAGCCGTTGATAAATTCACCTTTTCCGCTTGCGATCGCATCGTAAAATTTCGGAAGGTCTTCCGGCGGTACCGTGAGATCCGCGTCCAGGATCATCAGGATGTCGCCGGTGGCCTGTGCGAAGCCTTTGCGCACCGCATCGCCCTTTCCTTTTCCATCCTGGACGAGCAATTTGATGTTTTTCTCGGGATAATACGCCTTGGCTCGCCGAATCTCGTGTTGAGTGCCGTCGGTCGAATGGCCATCGACGAATAGTATCTCTTGCCGCCCACCGAGCCGTGGAATGCGTTCAATTGCCGCACCGATATTCCCCCGCTCATTTCGGCAAGGGATGACGATTGTCGTGGAATAAGGACGCTCCGGCTCTCGTAGTCGCGGCCGCGCTACGACATAGTGGCACAGACACAAGGCTCGAAAACCCGGAAGGTAGGCCAGAAACTTGTTGAAGAATGACGAAACAAGAGGAACGTGTATTGGCACGAGCAGTCGACGTTCTGTCTTCACCACATCGAAGTCCGCCAAGTGTAAAAGATTGACGATATCAGCCGGCGAGAGCCAGCTCAGCTCCGGTTGCGGCATTTTCATCCCGAGCCTTTCGCCCAACCGAAGGATCGGCTCCCACAGATAGTTGTAGTAGGACACAATGATTCTCGTCTCAGGCGTACAGGCTTGATGGAGGCGCCTCAGTGTAGCTTCAACATCGTGCAAATAGCCGACCACATCGGCAAGAATGATCACATCGAACGTTTCATCGATTTCCAACGTCTCCACATCATCGACCCGGAACTCCAACTTTGGATGCCGCCGAGCCGCCCGTTTGGCCATTTGCGTGCTCAGTTCGATCCCGACCCCGCGAACGGGGTTCACAGCCGCAAGCAGATTGCCCAAGCCAGCCCCTATCTCCAACACTCGCAACCCCTCAGGCACAAGAAACCTGAAATAGCGAATCTGATCGTCGTAGTACCCCCTCGCTCTCTCCTCCCACTCAGCACGCCATCTGGCACAGCTATCAAAGTGGTTCCGGATGGCCTGCTTCTTAGCATCAGCCTGGGATATGCCTCTGGTCGGAGCCGAATCGTGGGAAGAGTCACGGGCTGATCCCATTGACCCAGTGGGATATGGAAATCTTTGTCGCCGAGCCGGTTCCATCGATAGATCCATGCGAGAGCTGCCGTGCAGCACATCGTATCACTGGATCGATATAACATCACGTGATTTCCAATACTTACGAAGATATTCGGGGAGTGAGATATACAATGCGGATGGCAGGGCGCAGTTGAAGATGAATCAGCCGGATGAGACAGTTAACGGAGCGGATCTGCTAATCAGAAAAGCGGATGCTCAGACAGTTTGGACGCGTGACATCAACGATCACATTCGAGGCCATACTGCTTCTGAATCGACTCTGCAACACCCGGCGGCTCTTTGGTGAGGAGCGCACAGGTAGTAAAATTGCCAACAACCTTCTTCTTGCTCCTATCGATATAAGTCCAATCGACGATCTCGGTCTTTGCGAATGAGTACGACTGTCCCTTCTTGACCGAACGAATCATCGGGAGATTATCGATTCGTCCTGACCAGAGATCTCCTTGGGCCTTCAGGTTCGAGACCCATAGATATTCTTGGTTGTCGCCTTCGCGCACTCTGACCTTGACCGAATACTGATCAGTGTTGGGCGGCGGTGCGCCGGCTTTTCTTAGAAAGTCATCCAAGCCAGCACGCGCGCGTTCCATGGCTTTCTGCATCGCAGGATCCTCGTCACTCATGTCGACCGCATTGTCCTTTTTAGCCTTATCAGTGAATGATTGCGAGAATGCAGAGGGGGACATTATAAGAAGCGCCCACAAAGTGACGTTTAGCATTACCAGCCGCTGCATACATGCCTCCCGAAGGCTACAGGTCACTGTGAATGATGTGAGTCCCCTGTTGCTCGGTCATATTGAGCCTGTCCGGACCGCAATGCAAGATCGTTCACACATTCGCCACCTCGCAGAACCGTTGCGTACACCGTCTCACCTCCGGCAGAAAGAATCATCTGTTTCTGTTACTCTGCCTACATGTCCCGTCGTCGCCATACCCGCACGTCACGGTCACGTAAGTCTCACCCATTGAAGTCGATGGTGCGCTTCGCTCATCGGCGGTGGCAGAATCTCTGCTTGTTTTTTCGAGCCGTCGGTCGAACGCCACTTGCGATGCAGCTGGGAATCAGTGCCCTCCTGATTTTCGTGGTCCTCCTGGGAATCAATTGGGCCTATCACACGTTCTACAAACCGACGGAATTGTTCTTTCCGGTTGAGAATGCACTCATGAAAAACCCCCGCGAGACGTGGCGGGAATACGGCGCACTCTTTGAGGTCCATTCGACAGCCATTATGACACCTGAACTACTCGCTGCCTTAGCTCAAGCCGAGGGCTCCGGTAATCCCGTGGCCCGAACCTACTGGCGGTGGCGTCTCATCTCGTCAAATCCCCTCGAGTGGTACCAACCCGCCTCGACGGCGGTCGGCATGTTTCAAATTACCGACGGCACGTTTCAAGAAGCGAAGCGCTACTGTATCCACAACCATGTCGTCGTCGAAGTCGGACCGTGGCACGACTTCAATTCCTGTTGGTTCAACAATCTCTACACCAGAGTCATCCCAGGCCACGCGATCGAGTTGACTGCCGCGCTCCTCGACCGTCAGGTGGCGAAAATAGTCGGAGACCGACCGGCGACGTTCCAACAGAAGCAGGACCTCGCCGCAGTCATCCATCTCTGCGGCGCCGGAGCGGGCCGTGACTACGCGAAGCGGAACTTTCGTCTCATACCCCACCAACGTTGCGGCGACCATGATGTGCGAACTTATCTACTCAAGATTCAGGCCTTCAAACAGCAGTTTGCCTCTCTTAAGTCACAGTGAGTGCCTAGCAGGATGTTGAAAAAGGGCCTCCAGCTTCGTTCTCACGTCGCTCAGAGGCTCAACGTACGGTAAAGAGTACGCCTCGCCTCTTCGCTCGTTGCGGCCTTACTGGAAGGCCTTTTTGAACATCCTGCGTGCTATTCTGAT
>Ga0073934_10002370_pt1 | contig 39712 bp, 39 predicted proteins | sample LarsenN4metaG_FD_76834 | JGI IMG/M metagenome (GOLD analysis project Ga0073934, IMG submission 76834) | Hot spring sediment bacterial and archeal communities from British Columbia, Canada, to study Microbial Dark Matter (Phase II) - Larsen... ... | reverse complement strand
TTGAATCGGCAGGATCTTCATTTTCCCCCTGTTGATCGGGCATCCCCAGAAGGGCTGCTGGCCATCGGTGGAGACCTCCGTCCTGAGCGGTTACTTGCAGCCTATCGGCAGGGCATCTTTCCCTGGTACAACGACGATCAACCTATTCTCTGGTGGTCGCCAGATCCTCGCGCCGTGTTGTTCCCCGACAAGCTTCATGTCCCGCGCAGCCTCAAGCGAAGCCTTCGCAAGGAGGTGTTCACCGTCACACTCGACACCTGCTTTCGGACCGTGATGGAAGGTTGTGCAGGACCTCGGCCGCAGTACCCTGACGGAGGCACCTGGATCACCGGTGACATGCTGGATGCCTATACGCGCTTGCACGAACTCGGCTACGCTCATTCCGTCGAGACATGGCAGGACGGTCGCCTGGTCGGCGGGCTCTACGGCGTGGCGATCGGTGGCGCCTTCTTTGCCGAATCGATGTTTACGCAAGTCGACGATGCATCCAAAGTGGCACTCGTGCGGCTCGTCACGCAGCTCCAAGCCTGGAACTTTCGCCTCATCGATTGCCAACAGTCTTCGCCCCATGTGATGCGGTTCGGTGCACAAGAGATTCAACGGTCGGACTTCATCACACATCTCAACCAAGCGCTCGCTCTTCCCGACCGACGGGGACAATGGAAGCTCGAACCAGCGTGAGTCATGGAAGGAACAAGATCGTTGCGCCGCCTCTTGCGTGCCGACCGCATTTGACAGCCTTTTCCTCGGTCGCTTATCATTTGACCACAGTTATGAGGAGGAGGTCATATGAGCTTTACCATTACACCGAAAGAGCTGAAAGCTCGGATCGATAAAGGGGATAAGCTGGTACTCTTGGATGTGCGCGAGCCGTGGGAAAACCAGCTCGCGAAGCTTGAGGGATCCGTACTGATTCCCCTCGGGACGTTGCCCCAATCGCTTTCAAAGCTGGACAAAAACGCAGAGATTATTGCCTATTGCCATCATGGGATGCGAAGTGGAGATGCCACCGGCTTTCTTCTCCAGCAGGGGTTCTCTAACGTGAAAAATTTGATCGGCGGAATCGATGCGTGGTCGGTCCAAGTGGATGGGAGCGTTCCTCGATACTGATCCGATGAGATTCTGAGGTTGGAAGATCGGCAGCTGGTTCGACCTGTCCCCTGCCCATCAGTGTTAGCGTTGTGGATGGCGACTATCGACTCTTCCCTTGGAAAAATTCCACTGTCTGCTTCAGACCCTCGGCGAGGTCGACCTTCGCCTCCCATCCAAGTTCTTGTTTGATCCTCGACGGGTCAACCACACTGCGAATCTGCTCGCCGGCTTTGGCCGGACCGTGAACTTCCTTGGCGCTCGACGCGGTCAAACCGGCGATCATCCGGAACAACTCATTGACCGATGTCTCGATGCCGGTCCCCACGTTGTACACTCCATGCGCATCCGGTCCCATGGCGGCCAGGTTGGCTTCGGCCACGTCGTCGACGAATACGAAATCACGCGTTTGACGGCCGTTCCCATTAATAATGGGCTGCTCGTTGTTCAACATCTTTTGGATGAAGATGGCAATGACCCCTGCCTCTCCCTCTGGGTCCTGTCTCGGCCCATACACGTTGGCGTACCGTAGACTGACTACTGGAATCCCGCTCGTCCGCTGAAAGTAGGACAAGTAATGTTCACCGCACAGTTTACTGATGCCATAGGGTGAAAGCGGGTTGGTGGCGTGAGATTCAGGAGCAGGAAACGTCTCCTGTTCACCATAAATGGCTCCGCCGGATGAGGAGAACACGACCTTTCGGCAACCATACCGAACCGCTTGTTGCAACACGTTCATGGTTCCCAAGACGTTGACCTGCGCATCGAACACCGGGTCGTCTACCGAACGACGGACACTGATCTGAGCCGCAAGGTGGAGGACAATATTGGGCCGTTCATTGCGAAAGACCCGTTCAAGGCGCCAGCTGGTAATATCAGTTTTGTAGAGACTCGCCGCACGATTGACGTTCTTCCGCTTTCCAGTGGCCAGATTGTCGACGATGACCACTTGATGCCCCTCTTCAACGAGTCGATCTACTACATGAGACCCGATAAATCCTGCGCCGCCCGTCACGAGTACTTTCATTGGCCCTCCTGAATGAACGGTCCGCCATTACGACACTCTTTACATACCATGAAAAGGGGTGTTGTATTCAAAGATTGCTAATATTTCCTGATTGCCCTTTTTCCCTTTGATCGGAGAAGCGACGATCTTGATTGTCCGCAACCCCATTTCCGCCGCGAATCGGACGACTCTCTGAACAGCCTCCTCTCGCTGTACGTCATCACGCACGACCCCTCCCCGACCCACTTGCCCCTTTCCCACTTCAAACTGTGGTTTGATCAAAGCGATGACGTGGGCCGAAGAACGCAGAAATTTCATGATAGGCGGCAGCACCTTCGTCAACGAAATAAACGAGACATCGATGACGACCAGATCGACCGGCTCCGGAATGGCAGAAAGAGGCATATGGCGAATGTTGGTCCGCTCAATCAGCACGACGCGTGGGTCTTGCCGGAGCCGCCAATCGAACTGACCATAGCCCACGTCGACCGCGTAAACCCTCGCAGCCCCCCTTTGAAGCAAACAGTCGGTGAAGCCTCCGGTCGAACACCCCACATCGAGGCAGATCAATCCTTGAGGGTCGATCGAGCCGGAGTTCAGAGCCGCTTCCAGTTTTTCGCCACCTCGACTGACGAACGGTTTGCTCTCCCCGATAACCTCGATGATCGCATCGATGGGAATCATTCGGGACGGCTTATCGACGATTTCCCCGTTGCTTTTCACCTTACCGGCGAGAATAATCCGGACTGCGACGTCTCGGCTCTGCACGAATCCTCGAGCCGTCAGCACATGATCGCAACGATCCTTCCCGCGTCGCATGTTCGTACCCATGAGCATCGAAAAACGAGGACGGATGAGAAGAGAGGGAGGACCTGAAGAAACGACCTAGTTATGAATCTTCGGCGGAGCCTGGTACATCAATATCGTCGGAGGTGAAGGCGCGTAGCTGTTTTTTCCCATTTTTATCCTGAACGAGCACCTCGACTTTCCGTTCGGCCTCTTCCAATACTTTCAGACAATTCTTCGAAAGCCTAATGCCCTCCTCAAAAATCTTCAACGATTCATCCAGCGGCAGATCTCCTTTCTCTAATTCCCCCACAATGACTTCCAATCTGGCCATCGCTTGCTCAAACTTCACGCCACCCACAGCAATCTCCTTTTATGGCAACTCGCCCCCCATTATAACGAAGTCTCAACCGCCTTTTAAACTAAGGCTGTTGCAAAACTCTCAAATTAGAGACTATCACATCCCGTTTCACGAACCTAAACGAGCACCGCCGAATCCCAGAGGATGATGAAAAAGCTCACTGTCTCACCCGCCCAACCCCGCGCGCCGAGACGCGCCTTTCACCAAGCAAGGCCGCAGCAAGGTCCGCGACGCGAAGGATAATGAGGAGCACGGCGCGCTGAAGAAAGAGCGCCACGTGTGTGCGCGCCGGCGAGTCGGTGAGCCGGCAGTGTCCTAAATCCTCATGTTTGCGGACGGGCGCGAGTTGGTGAGCGCCCAGTGTCCGGGCCAGCGGCGGTGTCCTGCGAGAACGACGCTGGAGGGCTTTTGCAACATCCTCAAACTGACGAATCCAACTTGACTTCCTCCACAGAACATCGGATTTGGCCCCTGGCGAGACGTGCTAGGATCTCTTCACCGACGGAGACCTGTCCGGCATCCCGAATGACCTGGCGGCCGGGCATCGTTTCGAGAATCCCATAACCCCGATGCAGAATCGCGAGGGGGCTCAGCCCGTTCAATCGGCCGAGATAGGCATGAGTTTGTTCAGCCTTCCGCGTGAGGCCATGGTTCACGGCGGCAATCAAACGCGACTGCAACTGGGGAACGAGCACCAGATCGCGACACACTTGATGCGCCGGGCTCTTCGACATCAGCGCTCGCGTCCATGCCTGCACATTCACCACCGCTTGTTTCAGCCGCGCACGGATCGCTTCTCGCATGCCAGCCACGGCGTAATCCACCCGCTGTGCTTCTTTGAGAATCCTAAACCGGATGTTGTCCAGCCGAGCAAGCAGCAGATCAAGTCGCTGATGCTGCGCCAAACAGAGGGAGGTCATGGCTTGCCGACAGCGAGCCGTGAGCATGTCCAACCGCTCAATGATCTCCGTTAGCACCGGGGCAACCATTTCGGCGGCCGCGGACGGTGTGGGGGCCCGTACGTCCGCGGCAAAGTCGGCCAATGTCACATCTGTCTCATGCCCGACGGCCGACACGATGGGGACACGAGACCCGGCAATGGCTCGTACGACCGCTTCTTCATTGAAGCTCCACAGGTCTTCCAGCGAGCCACCGCCACGCCCCACGATGATGACATCGACAACACCCGGCCGGTTCAATGCCTGAATGGCGGCGGTGATCTGTTCAGCAGATCCAGTCCCCTGCACCTGTACCGGCGCGATGATGATTCTCAGGATGGGACAGCGGCGCTGCAACACAGTGATCAGATCTCGAACCGCCGCCCCGGTCGGCGAGGTCACGATTCCCACCGTCCGGGGCAACGCCGGGAGTGGTCGCTTGCGTTTCCCATCGAAGAGCCCTTCGGTCTCCAGACGACGCTTCAGTTGCTCAAATGCCAACTGGAGGGCGCCCCGCCCTTTGGGTTCGAGATGATCGAGAATGACCTGATACTCTCCACGCGGCTCATACACGGAGAGCCGCCCCCGCACGACGACATGCAGCCCCTCCTCCAGACCGAACCGCAAACGAACGGCCACCGAACGGAAAATCACCGCGCGAATCTGACTCGTCTGATCCTTGAGTGTACAGTAGAGATGGCCGGACCCTGGTGCGCGCAGGTTTGAAATTTCCCCTTCAAGCCAGACCTCGGCAAAGTCTGCTTCGAGGGAAGCCCGAATCATGGCCGTCAGTTCCGAGACGGTGAGGACTGGTCTCGAGGTCAACTCGGAAGAAGAAAGGGAGGGGCGAGGAAACGTATTCGTGGGTCCTCTCCTTTAAAGCTCGCCAGGATCTACTTTACCGCTGCGAGGCCGGTGTGGTATTGGCTCGCAGCCTATGGCAGCGTCTCACTTAATCGATGAGGCGAATTCGTTCAAACGCGATCGCCTTCCCCAGGCGCGGATCAAGCTCGAGCAGGACCGCACAGAATACGGACGGTCCCGATGCAACTTCAAACCGTCGCGGCATCGCGGTCAAGAATTTTTCGATCGCCAATTCCTTCTTGACTCCGATCACCGAATGGAGCGGCCCCGTCATGCCGATATCCGTGATGTAGGCAGTGCCCTTCGGAAGGATTTGTTCATCGGCCGTCTGCACATGCGTATGCGTCCCGACGACGGCGACTACTTCCCCATCCAAGAAATGTCCCATGGCCATCTTTTCAGACGTCGCTTCCGCATGCATGTCGACCACGATCGCGGTGGTCTCCCGCTTCAACCGTGACACCTCACGTTTCGCCGCCTGAAACGGGCAATCGATCGTCGGCATATACACGCGACCCATCAGCTGTAGGACAGCCAACCGCTCCCCGCCTGCGGTCTCAATGACGACACTCCCGTTCCCCGGGACTCCCGCCGGATAATTCGCCGGACGCAACAAACGGGGCTCCCGAGAAAAGTAATCGACCGCCTCTTTTTTATCCCAAGCATGATTTCCGGTCGTGATAACTGATATGCCCGTTTCGAACAACTCCTCGGCCAACTCCGGTGTGACTCCGAAACCGCCGGCCAGATTTTCACCATTGGCGATGACCGCATCGATATGGCGCTGTGCAATCAGCCGAGGGACCGCCCGAGCGACAGCCCGGCGGCCCGGCTCTCCCATGATGTCCCCGATACATAGGACCTTCATTTGGCGTATTCCACGTATCGGCTTTCTCGAATGACCGTGACCTTGATCTGTCCCGGATAGGTCAACTCCTGTTCGATCTTCTTGGCCAGTTCACGAGAAAGTTGGAACGACTCGGCATCGGTGATGTCCTCTTGCCTCACAATGACGCGAATTTCACGTCCCGCTTGGATCGCATACGCTTTCTGAACTCCCTTATGGCCGGTCGCCAGCGACTCCAACTTTTCCAATCGCTTCACGTAGGACTCCAGAGCTTCTCTCCGCGCACCAGGCCGTGCTGCGGACAACGCCTCGGCAGCCGCCACCAATACGCTCTCCGGACAAATCGGCTCCACCTGCTCGTGATGCGCGGCGATCGCATTGACGATCTTTGGAGATTCGCCGTATTTCTTGGCGATCTCGGCCCCCAGCATGGCATGCGGCCCCTCCTCTTCATGGCTGACCGCCTTGCCAATGTCATGGAGCAAGGCTCCGCGCCGAGCGAGTCTCACATCGAGACCCAACTCCGATGCCATGATGCCGCAAATGTACGACGCTTCGCGGGCATGATAGAGGTTATTTTGCCCATAGCTTGTTCGATACTTGAGACGCCCCAATACTTTGATCAACTCGGGATGAAAATCCGAGAGCCCCAATTCAAAGATAATTTTCTCCGCTTCCTCATACATCAGCTTGTCGATGTCGACCTTGACCTTTTCGACGATCTCCTCGATGCGCGTGGGATGGATGCGCCCATCGTGCATCAGCCGTTCCAGCGACACTTTCGCGATCTCACGCCGCAACGGATCAAATCCTGAGATGATCACTGCCTCAGGGGTTTCATCGATGATCAGATCGATGCCCGTCGCCGCTTCAAGCGCGCGGATATTCCGCCCTTCACGGCCGATGATTCGACCTTTCATCGCATCGTTTGGAATGGGAACCACCGAGATCGTGGATTCCGATACATAGTCCCGAACGACACGCTGAATCGAGGCGGTAATGATCTCCCGCGCTTCCCGTTCGGCGTTCTCACGGGCCTCCTCGATCGTTCGTTTGGCAATGCCGACGGCATCGAGTCTCGCCTGCGATTCCATTTCAAGGATCAACTGTCTCTTGGCTTCATCGGCCGTCATCCCAGCTACCCGTTCCAGCGCATCGCGATGTTCGCGTTCAGCCTTGGCGCAGGCCGACTCCTTGACTGCCAACCCCTCTTCTCGTTTCGCGAAATCCGCTTCACGCTTGCGCGATTCATTTTCCCGCTTTTCCAGAGCGGCGAGCTTTCCGTCGAGCTCGCCTTCACGTTGGATAAGACGCTTCTCCATCGCCGAGAGTTCGCCAAGCTTGGCTTTCTGCTCTTGTTCAAATTCGGACTTTGCTTTGAATACCAGATCTTTGGCTTCAAACCTGGCTTCTTTGAGAATATTCTCTGCTTCTCGTTGCGCGTTCTGCACAACTTGCTTGGCCAAATTCTCTGCTTCCGCCTGTTTGGCACCCGTCATCCGCCGTCGCAGAAGTTCAAAGACCCCTGCACCGATCACGGCTCCGAAGATCACCGAAAAGATAATGTAAACGAGCATTGCGGTAGAAATGGGAGTCACCCCCTTCTTGAATGCGGTCAACTCAGACGAGTTGAACCTGACACCTGCTCAAACCAAATAGAATGGGCGCAAACTCAGGTGTGGAGTGAAGATATGAAAGGCCTTAGGAGACCGCGAGTCGTCTCGTCTGGAAACGCAGGAGATCGTCAGGATACAATACCATACCCGGCAAGTTTCTCGGTCCGCCCTTTCTCCGCTGTCTGGCTCCAGGCCTTCGCCCGAGGAAAGGGTCAGTTATCGAACCCGGTATGGATGGTAGACACTCACGCCACCCGACAGACATCTGTCGGATCTCCTCAATGTCAAAAACCGGTCGTCCTATGGCCGCTTGAAGTCTCCGTCCAAGTACGACCCCCTAGCATGAGCATCCACCGAACCAACACTTCGTATCCCATCAGGTAAACGTTCTCTCTGGTTCTCTCAGCATTCGTTTCCAGTAGCTCAACAATCGACAAGGTCATCCTTCCCTGCTCACACTCACCCCTACACTTATCTATCTATACGATAACAAAGGAACTCTTCGAAAGCAAGGCGAAACGCCGCTACCGAAAGAGCGAGGTCGGCATCTGTTCGTCGATCGATTCCATCAATGTCACCATCCGCCGTTCCACATCAGCCTCTCCTTGGACCCGTTTTTTTTCTGACTCAAACAACTGATGGGCCAGGTTGATGGCCGTCAGCACCGCCAACTTCGATGGAGTCGTCGTCTTCATCCCTTCCGCCAGGTGTTTCATATGATCGTCGACAAAATGTGCCAGCCGCCGGATATAGGCATCATCGCCATCTCCCGTAATCGTGTACCGTTGACCGTAAATTTCTACATCGATGGTCTTAGTCAATGGCCACCTCCTTAGGATCCTCGATACATTCGAGCAGTTCCATTTCATTCATGACTTTTTCGATTCGCGCCTTGATGTCCATCCGTTCTTTTTCCCATTTGCGATTCATATCATCCTGCGTAGCCAACCGTTGGCGAGCCGCCTTGAGCTCTTCCTCCAAGAGCGCATTTTTTCGTTTGAGCTCTTGGATGAGCTTCACCAAGTCACGAATTCGAGTTTCCAATGCATCAAGTCGATCCAACGCCATAACCAACCCCTCTTCGTTATTGCCCCTATGGATTGTGGCGCACTATAAAAACTTCACTAAATCTTGTCAAGAAACGGTCTTTTGCACGCCTGCCAGACGCAGGTATTCTTTGTAGCTACGCAAGACCCGTTTGACGTATTGCCTGGTCTCCTGATATTGGATCAGTTCGACGAATTCATCCTCGCTCCGCCCTCGGTAGGCCGCCGCCCATGTCCCCACCACGATTGGACCGGCATTGTATGCGGCGATCGTCTGCACCACATTGCCGGCAAACTGCGTAAACAGTTGCTCCACATATCGGGCCCCGATCCGAATATTCGTCTCTTGATCGAACAAATCTTCTCGGGATAGGCTGGGAAGGCGGTGCTGTTGGGCCACGGCATTGGCAGTGGCAGGCATGACCTGCATCAATCCGATCGCCCCGACACGAGAAACGGCTTTCCGATCATATTGGCTTTCTTCTCGAATGATCGCTGCAACGAGAAACGGATCAACTCCGTTGGCTCCCGACATCTTAATCGTGGGAATCAATCCGGTTGGATAGGCCACGCTCCACAGTCCATCTGCGACCGTTCCACCGGTTCGCTCCAACTTCTCACGGAATCGAGACCGCACCAGGCGCAAGGCATGATGATAGGCACCGACCTCGTTCAACATCATCGATAACGCCGCCAACACATCAGGATCACGACTATACCGATCGGTCAACACGCTGAGCTCTCTCGCGGCATCCTGCTCGAGACCGAGCGCCCTGAGCTCCACCGCCCGCCGGTATGCCGGGTGTAGCTCGATCTGCGTCCGACCACTCGTCTGATTATCCGGAGCCGACGTCTCACTGACCTCTGAGGCAGACTGAGTTGCCGAAGCAGGAATGACGGCACCTTCCTGTTTCGTCCGCCCTGCAACCGACAGGTCGGTCTGTTCACGCGCCAACTGACAGTAGTAGGTGTACGGAAATCGCTGGCAGAGCAGTGCGAACGTCTCTTTTGACTTCGCATCTTGCACATGGCCATAGGACCGGGCGATCCAGTAGAGCGCCTGGGGTTCAAAGTCGCTGTCCTTTTGATCAAGGATCTGCCGCCACACATTGATCGCCTCCCGATAACGAGCTGTCCGATAAAACACCCACCCTTCCCGCCATAGTGCCTCTGCTCGTTGAGAAGCCGGTTCTCCCGACTTGGCCACTTGGCGATACCTTACAATCGCCTCATCGAACCGCGCCTCATCTTCCAGCCAGATCCCGGCAAATAAATTGATTTGTCCTCTCTGTTCAGGAGTCATCGTCCGCTTCTGGAGCGTCCGACAGAGATCCAATAACTTCTCGCCGAGTCCCTGCCTGAGATACACTCTCGCCAACCATACAATCGCTTCATCCGCCCGAGGTCCTTCCTCAGTGGTCAGCGCATGAAAGGTGTCGCGTGCCTGATCGTACAGCTTCAACCGAACTTGAGCGATGCCCAATTTGAGTTTGGCCTCCATGCGGTGCGGAGAAGAAGGGTCTCGCGCTAAGAACTTTTTCAACTCCTCGATGGCTTCCGCGTGCAGCGACTGTCCTAGGAAAGCTTGGGCACGCTCATAATACATGTCGGGCGCCGGTGTCCACGGCACTCCCCCGATATTGCTCCCAAGCAGAGTCTCGGCTTCCTTGGCCTCTTTGGTCTGCGGAAACTTCGTCCACAGCTGCTTCAGCGTTTCTCGTCCTTCCGTCAATTGATTCTCTCGAAGATAACAGGAGGCCAACCGCAACCATGCCTGAGCGATCTGGGGATCCTTATCATTTGCATTGATGGCCTTACTGAACCAGGACACGGCCTCGGGACAACTGGACGCCTGATACCACGCTTCCCCGGCACGGAGCGCCACTTGATTGAGCAGATTGGAATCGGGGACCGCTTGCGGCACTCCCTCAAACATACGGGCCGCTTCCTTGGCCTCCCCTAAGCGCAGCAGGGCCTCTCCGCTCCAGAATCGAATATAATCGTCGAGCACTGGAAAGTCCTGCTGGGCTGCCCGAAGATATGGCAGAGCGGCTGCAGGATTTCGGTCGATCAACATCACCCCGGACAGCAACCCGGCACGCTTGGCCCACAACGTAGCGGGAAATCCCTCCATGACCTTTCGAAGCCGTTCCAGCTTAAGCGCCACTACTTGATCTTTCGTCAAAGCGTGCCCCAGCCGCTCTTTCGGCCAGACCGCCGTAGTGAAGCAATCCTCAGCCGTCGTACAACCATTGGTCGTCGATTGTTCGGACGTCTCAACCTGTGCCGTATGCCCGTCGCCTGAGAGCACACCTCCAAGCGAGAGCGCCAGGCAGGATGCAACTGCCAGGCTGCAGCCACGGGTGGATCGATACGTGTGACGGGTCTTCATGGCGGCACTCATCCGCGTTCATTATATACAGAGCCGTCTGCAATGGAAGAAGTTTCAGGACCCGATGATGAGCATGGCCGTATGCGCATGACTTTCGCTATGGTAGGCTCAGAGTATTAGAGTATTGAGGGTGATATGACCGACTTACCAATGACTCCCGCCGGTACCGTGACAACGCTCTTGGGCCTCACCGAATCTCAGATGGGGAAGTTTGTTCGCGCGCAAGGCTGGCCACACTATCGTGCCACGCAGATCTTGCGCTGGCTCTATCAACGACGCCTACGGAATATCACCGGCATGACCGATCTGCCCCTGCACGATCGCATGACGCTGTCTCAATCCTCCACAATCGGTCGCTCGACCCATGTCACGGTGTTACCGTCCCGGGACGGAACGCGCAAGCTACTGTTCGCTCTAGACGACGGCATGTCGATTGAAGCCGTCCTGATCCCGGATGCGAACCGACTGACGCTCTGTGTCTCGACTCAGGTCGGTTGCATGTTGGATTGTGGTTTCTGCCTAACCGGAAGGATGGGACTCAAACGCAACCTCAAACTCCACGAAATCATCGATCAAGTCCTCACCGCACAGGATTTGCTCGAGCCCGGGGAACGTCTGACCAATCTTGTCTTTATGGGAATGGGAGAACCGCTGGCCAATCTGGACACACTCAAAGCGGCGGTCGTCGGCCTGACCAACAAGCCATGGGGTCTTGGGTGGTCTCGCAGACGAGTGACGGTGTCGACAGCGGGGTTGGCGTCCCGTCTTCCGGAAGTCGCGGCGCTCGGGGTGAATCTCGCCATCTCGCTCAATGCCACCACTGAAGAACAGCGGCGAGAGCTGATGCCGGCCGCGAGCGAGATCGCTTCGCTGAGATCACTCCTGACTGCCTGCCGCCGCTACCCGCTCGCCTCTCACCAACGGCTGACCTTCGAATATGTGCTGCTCGCCGGTGTAAACGATCATGAGGCTGATGCGCGCCGGCTACTCCAATTGCTCACGGGCATACGGTGTAAGGTCAATTTGATTCCGTTCAATGAATTTCCAGACAGCCCTTTTCATCGTCCGTCCGAACAGGCGGTCCTTCGTTTTCAATCCATCCTCCGCGACGCCGGCCTCGATGCGTTTGTTCGAAAGAGCCGGGGACGCGATGTTCTCGGTGCCTGCGGACAACTTGGGGAGCTCCCCACCAACCGAAGCTCCCTTGCCTTGACACCTCACGAAACTCGTTGCTAGCATGATCAATTCGACTTTCGTGATAATCATGCGGACTATCCACTTCCCAGCACTCTTAACGGCGCTTCTCATCTTTGGCCCCATCTCTATTTCGCTCGGAGCAGAACCGAACGAGTACACTCTCTCGAACGGGATGAAGGTGCTGCTGGTCGAGGTGCCCAAAGCTCCAGTGGCCACGGTGCAGGTATGGTACAAAGTCGGCTCGCGAAACGAGGTCATGGGACGGGCCGGGCTCTCGCACATGCTCGAGCACATGATGTTCAAAGGCACGGCGCGGTATCCCAAAGGGTCATTTTCCCGAATCATCAGAAAGAACGGCGGAATCGACAACGCGTTTACCGGACAAGACTTCACCGCCTATTTTGAGAATCTGGCAGCCGATCGTGTCGGTCTGGCGCTCGAGCTGGAGGCTGATCGGATGCAGGGCCTCATTCTCGATCACAACGAATTCCAGACCGAGCGCGACGTCGTGAAAGAAGAACGCCGCCTCAGATCCGAGGACGACCCGCAGGGTGCGCTGGTTGAAGCGCTGTTCGCTCACGCGTTCCTCAGCCATCCCTATCATTGGCCCGTCATCGGATGGTTCGCCGACTTGGAGGCGATGTCTCTCGAAGACTTGCAACGCCACTACGACACATTTTACTCTCCCAACAATGCGACCCTCGTGGTGGTGGGCGATATCAAGGCCGAGACTTTACTTCCGACGATCAAACGGCTGTTTGAGCCGATCCCCAGAGGTCCTTCCCCCAAGCAGACGTTGTCGCCGGAACCGGAACAGCGAGGCGAACGTCGTTTTTTCCTGAAACGGGAAGCGCAGGTCCCGTTTGTCATGATGGGATTTCGCGTCCCTAATTACTCTAGTGACGACTCGTATGCTCTCGACATCCTCGAGTCAATTCTGTCTCACGGGAAAAGCTCCCGTCTTTACCAGAGCTTGGTCTATGACCAGAAGAATGCGTTGGCCGTCGGCGCCGAGTACAGTGTGCTACAGTCGGATCCAGGACTGTTTTATTTCTACTCAGTGGTGAATCCCGGCGCGAAGGTCGAAGGAGTCGAGGAAGCGATCCAGCGTGAGATCGTGCGGCTCCAGAATGAGCCTCCGTCCGAGCTGGAGCTTCAGCGGGCGAAGAACCAAGTTGAGGCGGCGCGCGTCTTCGAGCAAGATTCGAATTTTCGTCATGCCATGTTGATGGGACAGGCGGAGTCCGTCGGCGCCGGCTGGCGGCGGATCGATCAATTCGTGGAACGTATCCGGGCGGTGACGGCGAAAGACGTTCAGCGAGTTGCGAAACAATACCTCTCCCAGGACAATCGGACCATCGGAATTCTAATTCCTTTGCCTCCTCCCTCCCCTGACTTGGTCCCCACGGCCGTCCATGAAGGAAAGTCATAGAGAACCATGCTGACCGAGCCGACAGACCCGAGGCGCCCTTCTCCCGTCCTTCGATCCGGTGGACGGTGGTCGGTGACCAGCATGGTGTTGTTGGTTCTATGGGGAGTATCTCTCGCGAGACCAGGGCATGCCGCTGACATTTTTCCCACGAAATTCACCACCACGAATGGGATGACCGTTCTCGTACTGGAACAACATTTCCTCCCCATCGTTGAAATCCACGCGCTCATCAAGGCCGGTTCCGCGCAGGACCCTCCGGAAAAGGCCGGTCTGGCGAATTTGGTCGCCAGCCTCCTCGATGAAGGCACAACAACCAGATCCTCCAGACAGCTGGCCGAACAGATCGACTTTGTCGGAGGGTCGCTGGCAGTCCAGGCGGACGAAGACTTCACGACCGCATCGGCGCGTACACTGAAGAAAGACATCGATCTCGGGTTCACGCTCCTCGCCGATATTCTTCAGCGCCCCGCTTTTCCCAAGCAAGAGTTCGAACGAGTCCGATCGCAGATCCTTGGAGAAATTACCAGTGATAATGACGATCCCGGTCATGTCGCCATGAAGGCCTTCAATCAGTTGGTTTTTCAGAATCATCCCTACCGTTGGCCGGTGAACGGGACGGAGGACACGTTGGGTAAGATCACCTTGGCTGATGTGCAGAACTTCTACGCCAAAGAGTATCTCCCTAATCAGGTCATCCTCACCATCGTCGGTGACGTGACGGTGGAACAAGCGACCGCGCTCGTCCAGACACATTTCGGATCCTGGAAGAAAGGGGTCGCACAACCCAGAACGATCAAGAAGCCGACCGTCATCGACAAAAAAATCGTGCAGCTCATCGAAAGGGATCTCACACAATCGACCATTATCATCGGTCACCCCGGAATCAGTCGGACCAATCCTGATTTTTACGCCGTCACCGTCATGAATCACGTCCTAGGGGCCGGGGGATTTTCATCACGACTCATGGATACCATTCGAGACAAGCAGGGGCTCGCCTATGGCATTACCAGTCATTACGATGGCCGGCTGATGCCTGGTCCTTTCTGGATCAACCTCCAGACTCGCACCGAAACCACCAATCAGGCCATCAACGGCGTCTTGGCCGAAATGAAAGCGATTCGAGAAGCCCCGGTCAGCGATCAGGAATTGGCCGACGCCAAAGCATTTTTGATGGGCAGCTTTCCCTTACGGCTGGATTCTACGGCGAAGCTGGCGCAAGTCTTGGCACAAGTAGAGTTTTTTGGGCTGGGGTTTGATTATTTTAGTCAGTACCCAAAATGGATTGAACGCGTGACGAAAGAGGATGTGCTGCGCGTGGCAAAACAATATCTGGACCCTCAGCATTACGCGCTCGTCGTGGTCGGCAATATCGCGAAGGCAAAAGTTCGTCACTAGACCTAGGATAGCGGAATATTATGCAACCGTCCTTTCTTCAACAGAAGCTCAATCGGCTCCGAACCCTTCTGACGGAAATGGGCTCGGTCGTGGTGGCCTATTCCGGTGGAATCGACAGCACCTTCGTTCTTAAAGTTGCACACGACCAACTCCATGAGAAGGCGGTCGGCATCACGGCCATCTCACCGACGTTTCCATCTCTTGAGTTGGAAGCGGCCCAACGGGTCGCTCACGAAATCGGCGCTCGCCATGAAACCGTCCAGACGGACCAGCTGGCCATTGATGACTTCGTGAGGAATGACGCGACTCGTTGCTTTCACTGTAAGACCGACTTGTACCAACTTCTTGGGAATGTGCGGCAAGTAAAGGCTGCCGCGTATGTCGTGGACGGAACCAACCTGGACGATCTGGGAGATGACCGTCCCGGCATCAAAGCCGCTCGGGAATGGGGCGTGCGCAGCCCGCTCGTTGAGGCCGAACTGTCGAAAGCCGACATCCGCATCTTGGCCAAGGAACTCGGGCTGTCGAATTGGGACAAACCGGCGGCGGCTTGTCTTTCATCGAGAATCCCACGTGGAATCCCGATTACACTGGGAAAACTAAGCCTAGTTGAAGAGGCCGAAGCCATGCTCCATCGTGAAGGGTTTCGTCATTTTCGAGTGCGCAATCACGGTGAGATCGCACGGATTGAATTGGCACAGGAGGAACTTCCTCGGCTCATGGAATCAGATCGGCGTGCAGCGATCAGCGCCAAGCTAAAGGCACTGGGATTTAAATTCGTGACGGTGGATTTGGAGGGATATCGTCCCGGTGGAGTCACCCTGAAATGACTCCACCCGAAATCTCAATATGTCAACGCGGCTGTGATTTCGAAAGTGCCTCAAGCGCCTCGTCTGCAAATTTTTTGTGATCAGCCTCTGTGAGGCTTCGCTGAACCACTTTTTCAGCCACCATAAGAGCGAGTTCCGTCGTCTGTGTTCGAATATCTTGGAGCGCTTTACGGCGCTCTTGCTCAATCTCGCGCGTCGCATCACCCTTGATACGCTCCGCCTCCGCGGTCAACCGTTGTTCGTTTTCGTCGAGCAACCGCTGAGCACGCTCCTTTGCCGCCGCGAGAATAGCCTCGGCTTCCTTTCCCGCCGCATTGAGTTTTGCTTCATATTCCTTGAGTCGCCGTTCGGCCTCGGACCGGTGCTGCTCGGCCTGATCGAGGCTGTCTTTAATTTTCTTTTCACGCTCCTCCAAGGCGCTCAGGATGCCGGGAAATGCATACTTGTAGAGCACGAACAAGAGAATTCCGAACGAGACGACCTCCCAGAAGATCAACGAAGAAAAAAAATCCGGTTCAAACTGTGGCATAAGTTTTCTCAGGAGGTTGAGGTTCAGGCTCAGGGTAAGATCCGTTCCCTCGGCCTTGACCTAAACCTGAGCCTGCCTCTACTTGCGGAAACCCATGATGATGAAGGCGATGACCAAGCCATACAACGCAATGGCTTCTACCAGCGCGAACCCAATCCACATGTACTTCGTGACGCGAGCTTCTGCTTCAGGCTGACGTGCGACTACTTCAATCATCTTTCCGAAGATGTATCCGATCCCCACCCCGGCCCCGGCAAACCCTGCCGCGGCGCATCCCATACCGATCAACCCTGCTGCTGCTGAATCCATTATGGCGTACTCCTCTCTTGTCTAAACTCGCACGCGCTAATGCGCGTGCTCCTCATGGCCATGTAAATGAAATGCGTCCCCCAAGTAGACACACGTCAAGATGGTAAAAATATAGGCTTGAATGAACGCAATACCAAACTCCAATCCGTATATCGCGACCGTAAACACGAAGGGCAACCACCCGATCAATAGTCCACCGCCGATCGTGAGGCTGAACAGCACCGCGAGCATCACGTGGCCTGCCGTCATATTCGCAAAGAGTCGAACAGCCAGTGAAATAGGCCGCGCCAACTGACTGATGATCTCGATCGGAATCATGAGGGGCACCAACCATCCGGGCGTACCAGGTGGAACGAGAATGCCCAAAAACTTTATCCCGTGTAACCAGAACCCTATCACTAAGCTGATTCCGTACACCAGGAAGGAGAACACAGCCGTGACAATAATTTGACTTGTCACGGTGTAGGTGCCGGGAATCAACCCGATGTAATTGGAGAAAAGAATAAACAGGAAGAGCGTAGCGATGAGAGGGAAAAACCGCATCCCATCTTTCCCCATCGTATCGAGGATCATGTTGCGAATGAAATCCACCATCATCTCCGCCAGGCTCTGCAACTTACCGGGCACCAGCTTGCGCGACGACCCTGCCATGACCATGAGCACCGACGCCAGAGCGATAACGACCCACATAAAGATGACGGCTTTATTGATGGAAATATCCAATCCACCAATCGAGATCGGAATCCAGCGATGAAGCTCAAATTGATGGAGCGGACTTTCTTCCATGACTATCCTTGTTTATGCTCATTATCCGGCGGGGTTTGCCACCGCTGTGCGGACCGATAGGCGTTCCTCATTCCGGCGACCAGACCGAATACTAACCCACTGACAAGCCCCCACGGAGTTGTTCCTAACAGATAGGTATCGATCACCCACCCGAGCCCACCTCCGACGATTAGCGCAGCGAGCAGTTCCGTTCCGATTCGAACGGCCTGACCGAGCCCCGCGTATAAGGGATCTTGTTGAGGGGGCATCCCAAACCCACGGAAGGCGAGAGCACATGAGCAGAACTCTGCCCGTGATGGGGTTCGCAATTTAAGCAAAACCCTCCTTGGAATGTCAAGCGGTTAGAGGTCTATGCGCGCAAAATTTGCTGCGGTATAGTGAACTTCTTTGTATTGGACACGTGCCGACTATGCCGAGAATCTTACCTTCGTCGATCCCATTTTTGCATGGCTCTCCTTCGCCTCTCGTCCTGAGGCGCCCCTCTCCCTCAGCAAATCCGTTTGAACTGTACGCGAAGATCGCCTCAGCTCGACATCCTTCGTTTCTCTTTGAGAGCGGCAACGGTGAGAGTGTCATGGGACGGTATTCGTACTTTGGTGCCGATCCCTATCAGACGCTGTATGGGAAGGGAGATACGTTTGTGTGTCGATCGATTCAAGGCCGCATGGACTCAGGCACATCTCCGTTTCAAAGCTTCGCTCACCTCCTGAACCGTCAGCGGATCGCTCGCCCTCCTGATGTTCCCCCATTTTTCGGCGGCGCGGTCGGCTACTTGAGTTATGACCTTGCACGCCAGTTCGAGAGGTTGCCGTCCTTGGCCTTGGACGACCTTGCCGGCCCCGATTTGGAATTCGCATTGTTCGATCTCGTCGCTGCAATCGATCATGAGTCGAATCGTCTGGTGCTCATGTTCTGTCCTCCACTAGAACGATTTTTGGGCGAGCCTCGGGAAAAGCTGTTTCGCGAGGGAAGAGATCGACTGGCCGAATTCGAAGCCCGATTGACCAGGTCTGATTCGGTCGATGCGCACTGGAGCAATCTCGGTCGCCTGACGTTTATACCGGAGCAGAAACCGGACCTCTATACTCAGAACGTGAGCCGTTGTCAGGAGTACATCTCAGCCGGTGACATCTATCAAGCCAACCTCTCCCACCGTTTCAAGGTAGCCTGTGCAGCATTCTCCTCTCTCGGGAACCTTCAAACTGATTTATCTGTCTATGGTCGCTTGCGCGCGTTGAACCCATCTCCCTTCTCGGGGATACTCCGGTTCGATACGATGCGCCTCATCAGTTCCTCACCTGAACGGCTCGTTCGGCTGGAAGGGCGCCGAGCCGATACGAGGCCGATCGCAGGAACCAGGCCTCGTGGCAGTAACGTTGACGACGATCATCGGCTGATCGAGGAATTACGCACGAACGAAAAGGAATGTGCGGAACATATCATGTTGGTCGACCTTGAGCGGAACGACCTCGGGCGAGTCTGCCGTTTCGGAAGCGTCCATGTAGATGAATTGATGACGTTAGAGCAGTATTCTCATGTCAACCACCTGGTCTCACAGGTGGCCGGCACCCTCAAGGATCACGCGACCGGGTTTGACCTGCTGAAAGCCATGTTCCCTGGTGGAACGATCACCGGCGTACCGAAGATCCGCTGCATGGAAATCATCGAGGAATTGGAACCCGTACGCCGAGGTCCGTACACCGGCTCAATGGGCTATCTCAGCTGGAGCGGAGACCTCGACTTCAACATCCTGATACGCACCCTGATTATGCGGAACACCATCGGCTATCTTCAGGTCGGAGCGGGGATTGTGGCCGACTCAGATCCGACTCGCGAATATGAGGAAACCATCCATAAAGCTCAGGCCTTCTTCAGCGCATTTTCATAGCTCATGTGGATATATCTAAATAACAAATTCGTCACGGGCGAAGAGGCTGTGGTCTCCGTCTTCGACCATGGATTTCTCTACGGTGACGGGGTGTATGAAACGATTCGCTCGTACGGACCCCATCTCTTCATGCGAGACGAACACTTATCTCGGCTGTTCCGTTCCGCGGCGGCCATCGGCCTGACGATTCCGATTCCAGCTAAAAGCTGGGGAGACATTCTGCATGAGGCGATGGTACGCAACGAGGTCGGGACTGATCTACGAGACGCCTATCTAAGGATCACTATTTCCCGAGGAACCGGAGACATCGGACTGGACCCGGCACTCTGTCCGTCGCCGACCGTCGTCGTGATGGCCAAGCCTCTCGTGCCTCCGGCGTCCCATCTCTATGCAACAGGCGTCAACGTGATCGTAGCTTGCACCAAGCGGAATTTGCCGAGCGCCTTATCGCCACAGATCAAGACCACAAACTTCCTAAACAATATTCAGGCTAAACGCGAAGCGATCGCAGCAGGCGCCTTCGACAGTATCTTGCTCAATTGGGAACAGCATGTGACCGAATGCACCGTCAGCAATCTGTTCTTTGTGATGGACGGGACGCTGCGAACACCCGCTCTGGAATGCGGCATACTCGACGGCATCACCAGAATGATCGTGATTCGGTTGGCCGAGGAACTCAACGTTCACGTCGAAGAAGGTCGCTATACCGTTGACCGGTTGTACCGGGCCGACGAGTGCTTTTTAACAAACACCAGCATGGAAATCATGCCTGTGACTTCCGTCGACCGTAGACCCATCGGTGACGGAAGACCGGGTCCGCTTACCCTGAAGCTCAGAGAGCAATTCATAGCGGCTCGACGCCGATTCGGGGACAATACTCCCTGTCGATAAATCATCATCTTCCCGTATGCTTCCAATTTCCCCCAAGGCACAGGATCTGCATTTTCTTGACAGACAATGACAGACTGCTATCGTTTGACCATGCCGATCCTGAATAAACTGTACCGCTCCTCAATCAGCCGGCCTGGCATGGCCGTCCTTCTTGCATTGAGCGGCAGCATCCTGCTGACTCTTCCCAGTGATATGCAGGCAGAGATTTACCAATATATCGATGCCAAGGGGACAATATCACTTACCAACGTTCCCTCTGACAATCGATACCACCGGATCGACCTCCACCCGAATCGGCTGCATCCCGTTCTTTCAGAGGAAGAGTTGGAACCAGTGATCAGTCGATTCTCACGGCAGCATCAACTCCACCCTGCTCTGATCCGCGCCATCATCAAGACCGAATCGGATTTCGACCCTCGTGCAGTATCGCGGGCCGGGGCGATTGGACTGATGCAACTGATGCCCCAAACGGCGGTGAAATTGGAGGTCCGGGACCTCTACGATCCCGAGGACAATATCAGAGGAGGAACGAAGTACTTACGCCAATTGCTCGACCGATTCCGCGGCAACCTTCCACTGGCGCTCGCGGCCTATAACGCAGGGGAGCATGTCGTTGATCGTTATCGCACGCTTCCGCCGATCGACGAAACCCGCCAATATGTCCGCAAGGTCTTGCGATATTATCGACTTTTCCTCGCTCGTGACCTTGCCGTGACCGGCCGCGTCAGCCCGTCTTCGGAGTACGCAATGCCACGACCTGCCCCTGTGTCTTCGATTCCGTCCGGCCGGTAGTCGGGATTTTCAAACACAATCGACTATGCTGTTTCCAGCCCGGCCGTTTGGATTCCGGAAAGTCGGATCGGTAATGAGCCCCCACGCTGTTTTCTCTCCAGAGCGCCGCTTCCGCGACGCAATGCGCCACTTGAACCATGTTCTTGACCTCCAGATCGGCTCTTCCCGCAAAGGGTCTGGACACCAGCTGTTCCCACCGAGCAAGCTGAGCCGTAGCGCGAACGAGCGACTCCCGAGAACGGACAAGCCCCACTTGTCCCCACATGGTCCGTCGAAGCGAGCTGCGTACCTTTTCGGCATCCTCCAATCGTTCCAACCGACCGCGCCTCAATCGTTCCACATGGTGAGTCACATCGGGCATGGAATGGCGAGCAGCCCAGGCTATAGCGGCAACGCCGGCCCGCATCCCGAACACCAATCCCTCCAGCAATGAATTGCTGGCCAGTCGGTTGGCGCCGTGCACACCGCTGCACGCCACCTCACCGGCCGCAAAAAGACCCGGTAATGTCGTCGCTCCGTTGATGTCGGTCGCCACTCCACCCATCATGTAATGGGCGCTCGGAGAAACCGGGATCCATTCTTCCGTGATATCGATATCGTGGCGTAGACAGGTCGCATAGATCGTCGGAAATCGCCGTTTGACGAAACCGGCCCCCAAGTGAGTGACATCGAGGTAGACATGCCGCGCACGGGTCGCCGCCATTTCCGCCCAGATAGCCCGTGCAACGATATCCCGAGGAGCCAAGGCACCAAGCGGGTGATACCGTTGCATGAACGTCTCTCCCCTATTGTTGCGCAACTGACCTCCCTCTCCTCGCATGGCTTCCGACAACAAAAAAGGCGGGCTCGACGGCAGATACAGCGATGTCGGGTGAAACTGGACGAATTCCATGTCTTGGAGTTCCGCTCCTGCACGAAAGGCCATGGCCATGCCGTCACCGGTCGCATTGGGGGGATTCGTGGTGCGGGCAAAAATCTGTCCCGCCCCTCCCGTCGACAGGACGACGGCCTTTGCAGGAATGATGAATTGTTTTCCCGAACGTTCATCAAGCACCACGGCCCCACAACATCGGCCTTCCTCAACCACGAGATCGACAGTGAAGTGATAATCCAGCCGGACGATCCGCTTTTGTCGTGCGGCCTGTGCCATCAACACCCGCACCATTTCGTTTCCTGTCGCATCGCCTCGCGCGCGGAGGATTCGGCTGCGGCTGTGGGCCGCTTCACGAGCAAAAGCAAATTTCCCGCCGGTCTTGTCGAACTTGGCTCCCCACCGGATGAGCTCTTGGATTCGATCCGGTCCTTCCTCAACCAACACACGCACCGCGTCACGGCGACACAGACCGTGTCCGGCTTTCACCGTATCCGTCATATGAATAGCCACATCGTCTTCTTCGCTCAACGCCACGGCTACCCCGCCTTGGGCGAAGATGGAATTGCTTTGTAAGGGATGGCCCTTGGTGAGAACGATCACCCGACCGACTCGGCAGAGGTCCAGAGCGGCACGGAGCCCGGCCACTCCGCTTCCGATGACAAGAAAATCCGCTCCCAGCGTACTTCGCGGCATCGTCAACGTAGGGGAGTCGGCGATGAGGGAGGTTCCGACAACATTTGTTTCGTCTTCATGCCGAAGGGTAAATCTCCCTGCGCGCTGCGCAAGAGAATCGAGTGCGTCCCAACCCATTGCAACCGTGCGTGGCCTCGTTGCCGGATCCCCATGTCATCGGCGTCTCTTTTCCACGTCCCCTGCCAATGGATGAAGACGTCGATATCTTCTTTTTCGATCACGACCCGCTCAATCTTGAACTCGAGGGAGATGGCGGAAAAGGCTTCGAAGTCCATGTCGACCTGCCGTCGCAGTTCGTCCAGCTGATCCACCGGCAACAACATGGCATGGAACCCGGACCGATCCTTTCGTTCATAGGCACTCCGCAAGGATTCCAACGCTTGATCGATACGGAGCAGTCGCTCGTGCTCGGCCGGGTATCGGATGGTCTTCGACGAGCACCCAATGACCGCCACGGCGAGCATGATGAGCCACACGACAGCTATTGGCTGCGAAAAACCGTCCCTTCGGAAGCCCATGGCGCTGCAGTATAGCATAAGGCGAAAAGGTGCCGTGAGCTTGCATTTTCAGCGGAAAGCTTTTAGACTCGGGCCCTCCTAGGAGACACAGACATGTCGAGCGTCTTGAAAAAACGACGAAAGAAGATGCGCAAGCACAAGTACAAGAAGCTGCGCCAACGCCAGAAATTTCTTCGCCGAAAAAGCTAAGCTCAGCCGGCGTGGCGGGAGGAGGAAACCGTGGCCGAGGGGAAGAAAGTCCGCATCCGCGTACGGACGGTCAATTGTACCTACGTGGGAGACTTCCTGGTGCCTCCGATGCGGAATCGTGTCTCCGATGCGATCAACGAAGAAGCGCGTCTCTTCATCAGCCTGACCGACGTCGTCATCGACGATAAAGACCGGTCGGATTTCGTTGCGATCAATAAGAACCTGATCGAGTCGATCGCTCAACTCTAGTCGTTTCGTCCCACCCCGTCAGCACATCTTTCATCGTTACCGTAAGCCGGAACACAATTCCGTGTCTACTCACACTGCCTGACCACGATGTTGATCTTCAAACGATTCCTCCCGTACGTGCGCCCTTATTGGGCGCGTTTGATACTGGCCGGACTCTTGGTGAGCGGAGTGGCGTTCGTTAATCTCGCCTTGGTTCGGCTGGCTGGCACTCTCTGGGATATCGTCACCGTTCAACACGACGCCGACCAGATGACTCGGTCGATCAGCCTGTTCCTCGGCCTGGTGATCGGGCAGGGGTTGTGTTCAATGGGCCATAGCTACCTGACTGCGTGGGTTTCTCAGCACGTTGTGGCTGACTTTCGCAAACATCTCTTCGGCCACCTGCAGACATTGACGGTCGATTTTTTCGCACGGCGCCGAACCGGGGAGTTGCTGTCGCGCGTAATGAACGACGTCACAGTCATTCAATCCATCGTCACAGAAACCCCCATCGACATGGTCAAGCAACTCGTGACCTTCATCGGAGGCATTACCTTTCTCCTCATGATGAATTGGCGCCTCTGTCTGCTGATCCTGATCCTGCTTCCGTTACTCGTGTTCGTGGCCAAACTCTTCGGCCGCAGGTTGAAGTCGCTCTCCACCTCAATTCAGGACCACACCGCCACACTCAGCACGTTGGTCGAAGAAGTGATTTCCGGCATCCGCATCGTCAAGTCCTTCGTACAAACGCAACGTGAAGAAACCCGCTTCGCCACCCAGGTGAACGACACGCTTCGCCTCACCCTGCGTCGGGCAGGCATCATGGCCGTCTTCATTCCGGTGATCAGCCTGGTTACATTCTCCGCGGCAGCGGCGGTACTGTGGTACGGCGGACGGCAAGTCATCGAAGGGACCGTCACGCCAGGGGAACTTTTCGCCTTCGTCCTCTTTGCCGGCATCCTCATCGGCCCATTCAGCTCAGGAGCTCGCATCTTTACGCAGCTCAAAGAGGCACAAGGTGCCATGCAACGAGTCTTTGAGATTCTTGATGCACGACCGGAAATTGCGGATCGACCCGAGGCGCAGAATCTCTCCACGGTCGAAGGCCACATCCGAGTCGAGCGGATCAGTTTCGGCTACGATCCTCAACACCCGGTGTTATCGGACCTCTCATTTGAAGCTAAACCCGGAGAACTCGTCGCCCTGGTCGGGCCCACCGGCGCCGGCAAGACCACCGTCATCAATCTGCTGCACCGCTTCTACGATCCGACGGATGGTCGCATCACGATCGATGGAAAAGACTTGCGCCATGTGACCGTCGAAAGCTGGTACCGACAGATCGCGCTGGTTCCACAAGAAACAATCCTCTTTGGTGGCACCATCCTCGATAACATTTGCTATGGCAATATGGCAGCGACTGAAGCAGCCGTATTGGAGGCAAGCAAAGCTGCTCATGCTCATGACTTCATCACAAGTTTGCCGGACGGGTATCAAACCCGAGTGGGTGAGAAAGGGGTCAACCTCTCAGGCGGACAACGCCAACGGATCGCGATCGCGCGCGCCATCTTGAAGAACCCTCGCATTTTGTTACTGGACGAAGCGACCTCATCGCTCGATACGGAATCGGAACGGCTGGTTCAGGATGCCCTTCAACACCTCATGAAAGGACGGACGACCTTCGTCGTCGCCCACCGACTGTCGACCATCCAGCGTGCCGACCGAATCCTGGTTTTAGATAAAGGTCGACTGGTGGAAGAAGGCAACCACACTCAGTTAATGGCCCGTAACGGGCTTTACCACTATCTGTATACCATCCGCTTGAACGAACCGACCATTTGACCTCATTGCTTACTCAACAAAGACACCCCTTCCAGATTCTCCACATTTAACGAGTCTGTAACACAGATCGCGTATCGTTATAGACACGAATATAAGTAAGATGAGGAGGGAAGACCCTTGGTCTCACAACGTCCCAGGAAAATTCTCATCGTCGAAGACGAACAGGACATTGCACAATTAGTCAAACACTACCTTGAGAAGGAAGGATTTCATCCGAGCATTGCCAAAACCGGTCTTGAAGCAATCAACCTGGCAGTCTCTGAGCTTCCTGATTTGGTTATTCTTGACCTCATGCTGCCACAAATGGATGGCTTAGAGGTATGTAAAGCCCTCCGTCACAAGCCTGAGACCGCGCTGTTGCCCATTATCATGCTGACGGCGAAGAAGGAAGAGTCTGATACGGTTGTGGGGCTTGAACTCGGAGCCGATGATTACATCACCAAGCCCTTCAGCCCCAAGACATTAATGGCTCGGGTCAAATCCCTCTTCCGTCGGCTGGAACGGACAAACGATCAAAAGCCAACGTCCTTCGTGTACGGTTCCTTACACATGGACCTGGCGCGACATGAAGTGACAGTGAAAGGGAAAGAAGTGCCGCTCACGGCGAAGGAGTTCGGACTGCTGGAGCATCTATTACGTCACCCTGGCCGAGTACAGACGCGGGAAGTGCTCCTGAATGAGGTTTGGGGTTATGACTACTATGGAACGACACGGACCGTCGACGTCCATGTTCGGCGGTTGAAACTGAAAGTGCCGCTTCTCAATGACTTGATCGTCTCGGTCAAGACGCTTGGGTATAAATTATTGGACCACCCTCGGGTATAGGAACTTCCCTCCTTTTCCGATACTCTCCGTCCCTCCACCATCTGACTGCGGCAGGAGTTGTCCGTACATAAAGAAAGAGGCCGGTGGGCTCACGCCGGCTGCTCCACTGGAAACCAGGTGCGTGTCCGATTACAGAAGGCACAGACGGAAAGCATGACAGGCACCTCCACAAGCACTCCCACCACGGTTGTCAGCGCAGCACCCGACTCCGGTCCAAACAAGGCGATTGCGGTCGCAACCGCTAGCTCGAAGAAATTGCTCGCGCCGATCAGTGCTCCCGGCGCCGCCACCGAATGTGGCACATTGAGCCACTTCATCAGCACATAGGCCAATGAGGCATTGAAATAGACTTGGATCAGAATGGGGACGGCTATCAGCGTCACATGCCAAGTCTTTCCTGTGATATTGTCGGCTTGGAACGCGAAAAGCAACACCAACATGGCGAGCAGCGCGAGGATGGTGATTGGGGCGAACCGGGGAAGCAAACGGTCTTCGAACCATGCTTTGCCCTGTTGCGTGATGAACCAGTGCCGCAATGCCATGCCGATGATGAGCGGAATGACGATAAACGCGAAGACGGAGTAGAACAGGACTGGGAACGGGACCGTCAACGTCGAAGCACCGGCAACCAAGAAACCGACGATGGGGGCAAAGAGAACGAGCATGATGAGATCGTTCACGGAGACCTGGACCAGTGTGTACGCAGGATCGCCGTCAGTCAAATAGCTCCAGACGAACACCATTGCGGTACAGGGCGCCGCGGCCAGAATAATGGTTCCGGCTATGTATTGATCCGCCTCGCTCGGAGCAATCCAGGAGGAGAACACGAGTCGAAAAAACGACCAGGCGAAGAATGCCATCGAAAACGGCTTGATGATCCAATTCACGAAGAGGGTCACCAGCAATCCCGTCGGTCTCTTCCCGACATTGCGGATCGAGGCAACGTCGATCTTCATCATCATAGGGATGATCATAAGCCAAATAAGCAGAGCTATGGGGACATTCACGAGGCTGCCTCGCCCGAATTCCCAACTGCGCAACCAGTGAACGAACCCGGGAGCCGATTGCCCCAACAGCACCCCTACAATCATGCACAGCGCGACCCATATCGTGAGATACCGCTCGAACAGATTCAGCCGTTTCTCAAGAGACTGGACCGGTGGACCTGATGTTGATGTTATTGCGATGTCCATCATCAATATCCTCCGTGATTCAATAATGTGACGGAGCAGTGGAACTACCAATCAACATTTCTTGATTGAGGAAATCAAAAAATAGCGCTACGCACAGGGTGCAGCTGGTTCCGAGGATGCGAACCTTGTTTTTGTCCTAGATGCCGTCATCGCTCATTAATACATCAAGTATTATTGATTGGTCAACTTCCAAGCTGCCGACACCAAACGACAGCGAAACTTTTACATAGACGTAAGCCCTCCGTAATCATTGGTTGCCATTCATCTCGTATCACAGGTCTCAAGGGATCATTGGTAAGGCACCTAATACCAGTCCTACGAGCTATGCCAGAATCACCACAAGTCCAGCCTGAGTCATATCCGAGTTCCAGCTTTAGTTAAGGAGGTGGCCATGCAATGCGCACGCTGTGCCGGCATGAAAGTACCTGAGATCATCGTTGAAGGAGGGGCTAGAATCTTCGTGATGCGTTGTGTTCACTGTGGGGACGTGGTCGATCATGTCATCATCATGAACCGGATCATGAACCGGCAACACCCGTCGGCATGCGTCGCCCGGAGGGCGCGAACATTCATCCATGAGAGCCATCGGCGTACCTAGAGGAAATCACCGGGATAGCGGAGGGCTCTGACTCAGGATTGAATCATGGTGCTAGACATCAAAGTAACGAAAACTCAGGGAATCGGATGCGACATAGACCAATGCGACACCGTATGTTTCATTCTTCAGTCGGACCAGCAGGCAAAGGGCTTTGGCCTGCGATTCCTCAACGATCGCAAACGTGAGTTCTCATGCTCCTTAACACTGCGGGCCCCTCAGAGCTTCATTCCAAGGGCCGTCACACTTGCAGTGTCTTAGCTTCCAATCCTGCCACCGTCGTCTTTCGTAATGACGATCAGCGCCGAGCGAGGGCGACCACCGCTCGGACCGTCGGGCCAGGAGCTGAATTGCTTCGGGTTACTTGGATCACCGGGCTGATCATCCGGCCGCTCGCCCGGATGTTGGATCCCGACAAACATCGACCGCCGGTCCGGGGTCATGAAGACACCCGTGATTTCGCACTGACTCGGGCCGACCAGGAATCGGCGGGTTTCCTTCGTTTCCGGGTCGGCGGCCAGCATCATGTTGTTGCCGAATCCCGCGTAGGCACCAGCGTTGATCGTCGACGTCGACACGTCGGTTTGGATCCAGAGCAATCCGCTCGGATCCACGTAGATACCATCTGGCGAGCCGTACTTGTCGCCAAGAATCGTAGAGCCATGGGCGGAGTTGGCTGGATCACCGCACAATGCAAAGATGTCCCAACTGAATGTTGATTCAGTCCAATCCTGACTATAGCGCCAACGGATGATGTGCCCGTAGTTGTTGGTAGGACGAGGATTGACTGCATCCACAGGAGGACGGGATGAGCCGCCTGTGGTGGACCCGTCCGGATTGTTGACCGACGGAGGACTTGTGCCGCGGCGGTTGTTGTTCGTCAGCGTCGCAATCGCAGTAAGGTCTTTGGGGAAGGTGTCGATCCACTCTGGGCGATCCATCATCGTCGCACCAGCCGCATCCGCAGCCCCCCGCGTGTTGATCAAGATTTGGTTCAAGGACCAGCTCGCCAGACGTGGATTGTCCGTGGTAAGCGGCAGCCATTCGCCGGTACCGTTTGAATGGAACTTCGCTACATACAGGATGCCGTCGTCCAAAGGATTGATGCCCTGTTCACGGGCCTGCTTCCAAGGAAGGTTGGATACGTAGCGATATATGTACTCATTCCGTTCGTCGTCACCCATGTAGACCACGACCTTCCCATTTCTGGCCTCCTGTACCCAAGCCCCTTCGTGCTTGAGTCGACCAAGCGCGGTCCGCTTCACAGGCGTCGAATGTGGCCGGAACGGATCGATCTCCACGACCCAACCGAACCGGTTGGGCTCATTCGGTTCCTCGTCCACCCGAAATCGTTTATCCGTGGTGTGCCAGAGATATCCCGAACCAGTTGCGGTAACGCCGTAGCGCTTCTCTAGATTGGTTTGCATGCCGTTTTTCCGGAAATAGCCGTTGAAATTTTCTTCGCAGGCCAGATACGTCCCCCAGGGCGTGTAGCCCATGGCACAGTTGTTGAGCGTGCCCAATACACGTTTGCCGGTCGGGTCCTCACTCGTCGCCAAGAGCGGATCGCCGGCTGCCGGCCCACCCATCTCGATCGGGGTCATACCGGTAATACGGCGAGCGAAGCGAGACGGTCGCACGACACCCCACTTGCCTCGACGGTGTTGCACGTCAAAGCTGAAACCGCTCCTCTTGGCAACTTCGATGATTGATACGCCATGAGCGTTCAACGACTTCTTGGTCTTCTCTTGAGTCCAGTTGTTCACCCCATCCGGGAACAGCAACCCGTCGTCGGTATATTCATTGTTTTGGACGATCAATCCTCGTCGTGATCCAGAGATCGGAAAATAGGCGACTCCATCGTTGTGCATGCCCCACTGGCTCGCTTGTTCATCGGCAGTGTTGCTCGCATCCTGTCTGAACGCTGGGCCGGTTGAGACCGGATCGCCCCACGCAATGAGAACCTCGGCCGTATAGCCTTTCGGCACGACAACCTCGTCGGTGGATGAGACTGGTATAGCTTCAAACCCAAGCACAGGCCGGCGGCGCCCCCGTCCTTCGGTCCGTTCTTCCGTGTCGGCTGCATCTTCAGCCGTTTCTTGGGCAGAGACAGGCACAACCTTGAACAGGCCTTCGATACCGCCGAGCGATACAGCCACTGCCGTTGCGAGACTACCGGTCAAAAGGTGGCGCCGAGACAAGCATGCATCGAGGATGTCTCTGAAATGTTCGTTGTCGGAGGTATTGCTCACGTCATCGTCATCGATGATCGACATAGAATCATCTCCTTCATACATGCCATCGCATTTTCTAGAGTCATTTTCGCAAGTGTGGCGACTCTCGCATCGCGCCGTTACAAACCGGGCAAGAACTGGTAACAATCCCGTTAACAATTGTTGTGCGGGCCTAGAAAAGTGGCATTTGTGTCTACTGATCTGATAGCTCTCAGAGCCCGAGAGCTGAAATGTTAGAATAATGACTTGCGAGGAGGCCTCCGTGCCGGAATACGTCACCATCACTAAAGGGACCTGCTTCGCACTTTTCGCCTACGATGTCGGCCTCTCCATCAACCTGACTGAGGCGGAGCGTCGGATCATCGCCGGGACGGAACGGGGGCGCTTACGCCATAAAACCAGGGCCCCTCAGTACTTCGAGTATCGACCGGCTCCGCTGCGGCTCGTTCAGGAGGGAAGTGTGTTCGACGTCAGTCGGTATCAGGCCAGTCCGACGGTCGAAGCGATGGTGTATGACTTCGGTGCGGTCACCATCACCTATCGCTTCCCGATCGACGGACCGTTCGATCGGTTGCTGGACCTGAGCGAGTCGCTCTACGAGAATGAACATCTCTTGACCGAATCGCGCACCCGCGTGGAACAGCTACTCCAAGTGCTGAGTCCCGCAATCGAACGGCCGTCCATTGCACCGGAGGTTGAGGATTACATTATCTTCTCGATAGAGTCCTATGTGCCGGAGAAACCTCCGTTATGGACGAGCAATGAAACCGACTTGGCTCATATCCTGCGCGCAGAACGGACTCCGCTTTCCGAGCAAGAAGTAGCCGACGCCGTTTCTTGCCGGATCTCATTCGGACAAGAAGATGCGGCGGTCATCGATTGGCATTCGGCCGTGCTGTTCGGCAAGGAGATGGATGATGTGCGCGCTGTCTTGGAATTTGCCAACGTCGAGTTACTGGAGATGCGAATCCTCGACGAACAACTCGATCGTGCACTGGATGAAGGCTACGAGGCGTTGTCTCGAAAACCTCGACTCTTATCGCTGCCCGGCTCCCACGAAAAAGACATGACGCACATTGCCCAGCTTCAGGTCGACAGCGCCTTGATTTTTGAACGCGTCACCAACACCTTGAAGCTGCTGGGCGACCAATATCTTGCTCGTGTCTATCGACTGGTCTCGCAACGTTTCCACCTGGAGGCCTGGGACGCCAGCATTCTGCGAAAACTGCAAACCCTGGAAAGCATCTACGGCAAGATGTCGGATCGAGCCGGCACCAGACGGATGGAGGTGCTGGAGTGGATTATCATCATTTTGATTGCGCTTTCCATCGCCCTGTCATTGTTCCAGGTGGACCATCCCTGAAGAAATATGCTTGGAGCCGCACTGCGTTTGTCTGGCACCGAATAGATGCAAAGAGATTGAGTCCACCCCCGTCCTCCCCTTGTTCTTCATCGTTTCAACTCACCGATCATGCTTGGTTCTCCATACATCAAGGAATGCTGACAACTTGGCGCTCACCAAGGCATGTTCATCTGCTATCTTCTCCAGGAATTCAGAGAGACGCCTGGATTTCAGAACCGCGTAAAGAGTCACGGCTATCGTTGGGATCAGAACCGACAGGAAAATGAGGAGTTTTCTCATGAAGGGACCATCGGCCTCGGCGATCAAATTCATACCGAGAAAGCCCGTCGTCGCCATGCCGATCAAACCAACCGTGGTCACGACAGTCAGACGCACCATCGTCTCTCCTTGCTGCCGCAGCACATCGCTATCCAAATACTGACTCATATCCTCAATAGCCTCACGAACCTCATTGTACAACTTGGCTGTTCCAAGGTGCCTATTCGTCAGGCGAAATAATTCCTTCACTTGGGTATGTTCCGAGACTTCCTGGAACCAATAGCGATGGGTGAAACGGAGGAACACGCCAAGGATCTGCCGAATGACGTACCGGAAATGTCTGACTGATTCCAGGTTTCCTGGTTCCAACCTGTTCAGCGCATCGACAAGCCGGTCCGATAGCATGAGCATGGCGGCCTTATGAAAATGGGCGATCAAAAAGAGCACAAAATACTCATGCCGGAACGGTTCGAGGCCCGTTTTTCTGGTGGCTAAAAACCGGTTGCTACAGTCGCTCACTTCGGTGAACACTCGTCCACTGCATATGAAGCGGGTTCCGGGGCAGCCAGGGTCTTTTTCGGTCCAATAGCGGTCGTAGAAATAGCGATGTTCAAAGTCGCGCAGGTGCCGCTCGGAATAGGGCAACGCGTCCGATGGATCGGGCGGGGCGGCTAACCCGAGCCGTATGAAGTCTGCTCGGGTCAGCGCAGCCGGGTTGTCGAGAGTCAGATAGGCCATAAACGGCAGGAGGTGAGATTCGATCTGTCGATAGCGGATGAGGCCGGTCTTCCCTGAATGGTGAAGCACCAACGGCTCAAATAGAAATTCCCAGTGTGAAGCAATACAGGGCGCCCGGTACTGGCACACAAAGGACAAGTACTTTCCCTTGTCTTCGTAGTCGGAGGATGCCAACACCGTACCATCCTTAGCCAGCCATTCCGCCTTTTTCAGGCAATGGCCACCGTGTCCTTCAGGCTCCCAGTACGTGGGATACCCTCTGGCAAAACGAAGCATGGTGTCCTCTACGCATTCCAGAGAGAGATCATCGGCGAATATCTCCATGGCCAGAATGACAAGGTCAATGTCGTAGAAAAAATACAAATCAATGTGGGCCACCTCAAAGATGACCGGAACAACTCTGGAATCAGGGTAGGTCATCCTCACCCGTGCGACATCGCTGCGGCGAAACACCCGAATGGGCGACTCCTGGTTGACACCGGTCCCGCGACCTGTGCCTTCGCCGTAAAGAAATCGCTGAACAGAGGGGAGAAAGGTTATGAATTCACTGTAGTGGCGCTCCTGAAACAGAGATGGGTCTCCGGTAAACTCATCTTCCACCTCCCGCCAGAGATGGTTGAGGCCTTGGGCCTGAATATAATCGCAGTGTTTCTGGACTGGCAGATCGTGCTGAATCGGCATTAACTGGAGGGGCCAGAGCACAATCTGTCGGAAATGCCTGACAATGAGGTCTCGGTCGTGAGAAACGGAACTGCACAAGGCACTTGCTTCGGATGCTGGTGATCGTTCCATGAATTGTCTCGAACTCACGGAGTGCTGTGCGAGATCGGTGCTCATGCAAACCTCGTACTATGCGCCGCACTTCATGATCGGGATTTCCAGTGATCCAAAAGCCATTGTTGAGAATGTACGGCAGCTTCACCCGTTGCTGGCTGTATACGTGCATAGGTCCCATCGGCGAGCAATCGTCTTGCCTGCACATTGTCCCGCAGGCCCACACCAAGAATGTCGCTGATGATAATCTCTCGCCAGCGCGGATGTTCCACAGGAACAAGAGCTTCCACCCTCTGATCCAAGTTGCGCGGCATCAGATCAGCGCTCCCAATCAACACCTCATTCTCTCCCCCGTGACGAAAATAGTAAATCCGCGCGTGCTCGAGAAAACGCCCAACCACCGAGGTCACAGTGATCGTCTCGCTGATCCCGGGGAGGCCCGGCCGCAGACAACAAATACCCCGCACCTGCAGATCAATCCTGACTCCGGCCTGCGAGGCATGGTACAGCGCCTGAATACACTGCGTATCGACCAACGCGTTCATCTTAAAGGCGATGTATCCATCACCGTGCCGGCGATGGCGGTTTGTCTCGCGCTCGATCCGATCAAGCAATTGTTGTCTGAGCGTCGTCGGTGCAACGAGCAGCTTGGAATAGGAGTTTTTGCGAGAGTATCCGGTCAAAGAATTGAAAAGATCGGACACATCGTGGCTAATGGCGGGATCGCACGTGAAATAACTTAAATCGGTATAGATGCGACTTGTGACAACGTTATAGTTTCCGGTGCCGAGGTGGACATAGCGGCGGATTCCGTCAGGTTCCCGCCGGACGATGAGACAGACCTTCGCATGTGTCTTGAGGCCGCGCACACCATACACCACATGCACACCTTCATCTTCAAGCTTCCGGGCCCATTCAATGTTGTTCTCCTCGTCGAAGCGAGCTTTGAGCTCAACCAACACCGCGACTTGCTTGCCGTTGACACGAGCTTCCATCAACGCATCAACGATGGGTGATTTCGGATTGACGCGATAGAGGGTCTGTTTAATGGCAAGGACATCCGGATCGTTGGCGGCTTCTCGCAGAAACTCCACGATCGGCATAAAGCTGTCGTAAGGATGATACAAGAGGACATCCTGTTCGCGGATCGCGGCCAACAGGCTGGTTGACTTGGTCAAATAGGACGGTACGGACGGCAAAAACGGCGGATCCTTCAGGTCGGGACGCTCAAGCGCGTACAGTTCACGAATCCCGGCCATGCCGATCGGGCTATGGCCTGTGTAGACCAGGTAGGGGGGTAGTTGAAGGTTTCGTGTCAGAATCTCGCGGATGTGATCCGGTGTGGTTGCATCCAATTCCAATCGAACGGCAGACGTGAAATCACGCTGATCGAGTTGCTCCTCCATCGCCTCGATCAGATCAGATGCTTCGTCTTCCTCGATGGCGACCTCAGCATCTCTCGTCACACGGAATGGGTAGGATGCGACAACTTCCAGGCCGGGAAACAGATCATCCAGGTTATTTGCGATGACCTCCTCCAGCCAAACAAATCGTTGCAGTTTCCCCACCCCACCCAATCCCATCTGCTGTAGAGCGACATCTTCATCAGTGGGAATGGGAACAAGTCGAGGGAAGACATCAGGCACTTTGACGCGCGCGAAACAATCACCACGCGCCGGATCCTTAACCAATACCGCAAGATTAAAACTCAAACTTGAGATATGCGGGAAGGGATGGGTTGGATCAAAGGCCAGTGGAGTCAGCACGGGAAAGATGTTGCGCTGAAAGTATTGTTCAATCGCCTCTCGCTCCCTCACCGTCAAATCCCCATAATGGAGAACACGAATACCTGCCTCCCGCAAGCTTGGCAAAACGTCTTGTTTCCAGCACCTATCGTATCGTTCAAAATGGGCGTCCAGCTCGCGGTTGATCGCCAATAATTGCTCGGACGGTGTCATGCCATCCGGCGTTGTTCCTCCTGTCCCAGCCACCACTTGACGACGGAGACCGGATACTCGAATCATGAAGAACTCGTCTAGGTTCGTTGCGAAAATAGTCAGAAACTTCACTCGTTCCAAGAGAGGGTGTCGTTTGTCTTCCGCTTCTTCAAGGACCCGCAAATTGAATCGCAACCAGCTGATCTCTCGGTTCAAAAAAAGACTCGTTTTCTCGATATCATCCGACCGCTCGGCGACTGGCTCTCCCTGCTCAGCAGATTGATCGATCATGGGAACTCCTTCACGAGCAGTCTATCGAACCGGTTCTCTTGCATGATACATGGAAGGGTTGCTCTTGCTGGTAGATGGCGCACGACAGTGGCTCTTTACAAGCGCACACGATTTATACTGTACCTCTCCTACCTCAATGGATAGCTCAAAGGTTCCGATTGACTTAACCGACCGACAAACCGAGTAAATCTATCCTACATTCGATCACAATACCGTTGCGAGGGCATTACCGGTCTGTAACATTTTGATCTTGCGCTTCACTAAAGATACTCCTCACTTTCATCTTCGACTGAGTGCGGGCCCACGCTACTTTCCGTAAAGTATCCAACAGTCCGTTCTGGCCCCTGAGATCGACGTCAGAGGTAGCTGCATCGGGACCAACCTGAGCTGTGGACGAGGATTGTGATACCGATCCCAAAATGCATCCAGCGCAGACAGCTCCCCAAGCCGGCAGGGAGTTCCATCCCAAGTACTCCTTGCGGAAGATCCGGTTGAAACTCTCGATGTAGGCCTGTTCGTTTTTCTTGTATGGACGGCCGGTCCGAGGTCGCATACGCTCGCGTGGAACAAGCTAGGCAAACGCGCCTTTGAACTCCTGGCCGCCATCGTCTGGACGATCTACACGGGCCCGGTGAAGTGGCGAGTCATCGCGGTGTGCAGGAACGTGGCCCCCCTCCGCCCTCATCAGCCGGGGCTGGAGGACTACGTCTGCTTCCTTGGTATAGATATCCACGCCGGTGAAGGCACCACCTCGCCAAAGTCCATGGGATTCGTCTGAATGACCGCGCGGGGGACTGTTGCCATGGGCAGGGCTCCCTTCGGCTGATTCGTCCGGCCACGAGGCCGTCAGACATTGCGTTCGGCCAAGATCGCATAGATCTTGGGGATAGACAGATGGATGTGCTGTTCCCGAGCCAGAATATACTGACTCTTCTGCCCGCAGCAATCGTGCTCGCCGAGTTGAATGGCCCAGACGAGGCGTTTGCCTGTCCCAGAGACCTGTTGTTCCCGGCGCGGCCTCTTCTTCGCCGTGGCGTATCGATCCAGAAAGACGGGCAGGCCTTCGGCTCGAATGGCCTTCCGCCACAGCTCGGTCGTCTCCCGATGGCGTCTTTACGCTAGGCCTTACGCAAGACCGTAGAACAAGTCAAAAGTGGGCTGCTCTCGGAGATGCTCCATAACATGCTTCAGCGCGAGAAGAGGAATAAAATCCCGAATGCGGGCGGCTTGTTCCAACTGATGAATTTCCCTCCAGAGAAGGGTATGCGCTGCGGCGGGTGGCAGGGCGAACTGCTTCGCCAGCACACGAATATCATACTCAATGGCGTTTGGTTCGACTGCCATGAGCACATTTCACTATAGAAGCGAGGTCCATGTCTAGGGCTTTGACTAGGAACTAGTAAAGTTCCTAGTCGGCCAGGTAAATCCTGAGTTCATACATGGTGGGAAGAGCGCAGCCCTATCGAACATCATGAACGAAAATTTACCGTTCTGAAACTTCACCGTAATCCAGCTGGCGTAAAGTCTGTAAGAGATTGATTCGTGAGTATCGGCAATGCAGATCCGAGATTTCCAGGCAAGAAACCATCGTGTTGACTGCTGAGCACTATTCAGGTCGTAGTAGTTTGAATTAGAGAAACCCTATGTATCTATCCTGGAAGACTAAGGCCTTGTCCGGTCGAAGAGTGCCTACTCATAAAAAAATGTTACGCTGGGATGTGCTTGGCCTACAAGACCCTGCTAAAACTTCGTGCACACCGTCGATCGAGGATGTTCGCCGCCAAATCATCTCAGCCTCTCACCATGGTCTGAGCCCCGATACTCTCGCTCGTTCTCACAAGAAGCAGAAGCGGAGCAAGCCGAGATCGAAGGCGCTGTGGGATACGCGCAAGCATGGTGCCATTTCAGAATAGGCGTTCCATAGGATGTCGCTCTCGACTCGTATAGAGCAACCAATACCATTCCTGAACTCGTCAACAAAGTGCCGGAATAAGGGGAAGGATCGACCATTGGTCCGCGCTTGAAGGACGGCAACTATGTGATGGTGAGCGGCACCGACAATGACTACAGCGTGACCCAGAACGCCAGCGGCCAGCAGTTTGATGTATATTTCCGCTTCACTGACTAAGAAGGAGTGTCGTATTCTTTATCATTCATGAGGTTATTCCGATGGAACGTCACATCATCCTCTTCAGAAAAGAGATTGCTGAATTTATTTCAGCGAGTGAACGACTACAGAGCATGCTGGCAAGCGGTGAACACCTGTCCGTTGACGAGGTGGGAATAGTACGGTTCTGCGCGGTTGAGTTGCTCGACAAGATACCTGAACCGTTCTTAGTCCAGCGTGATTCTTAACGAAAACGGTAACCGCAGATGAGATCCATCATTTCTAGTCGGAAGGGTGTCGGGTGGAAGGCGATGTCATACACCATCACTGATAACCCACTACATCCATAGCCGTTTGCCGGAAACTTCCTCAGCTCATTCCAGCGAGATTCTTTTGCGTGCAATCTTGGTCCATTATGCAAATGGGTTCTGTAAGCACGACATGCGTCATCACGAAAAACCGCGGTAGCCCGGGCGCGTCCCCCTGTGTGTACATGCCAAACGCTCTTAATCGGAATCTGATTTGATCTACGGACCTCTCACTTCCTCCTTACACACGATACATTCCCAATTTGAAGGCTGGAAAGTCTAAGTTGTCGTTTCGCCGAGGTTGCAGCGTTGCGGAAATCCTGCTTTAATTTCATCCATCTGTCTGTGCAACCTCCGGCTTCACGACGCTTTTCGATGGATTGGGGTTGTTCGTGTGTGACTTCCTCTCACCAGGTCGACTCTGCGTCATCGCGTGTCTTTCTGTGATCCGGATTTTCTCCCAAGAGGTCACCGGGACAGAGCTTCAGTCTGAAGTGACGGTGTGGCTGGAGTCGGGTCAAGCTGTAGCGACCAGCCAATTGAGCGGCCGGAGGGAACTACCGCTGGGAGCCCAAGAAATCGTGATCAGTTCCGGCGCGAACGGAATCAACGGCATCGTCGTGACATCCCGTCGACTATTAGGGTTTTCAAGCCGTGCTCTAGCATGGAGTAAGAAAGAACTGGACGTGAACGAAAAAGTGCTCGAACGGAAAATTCTCCCAGCCTTCAGCCTCATCAGGACGGATCGGCACCTGTACGGATTTCGCGGCGTCAATGGTCTGTGGCTCGAAGAAACCTTAGGGGTGCGGGAGAAAGTGACTCGTTTCCACAGCAACGACTATGGGGCGGTCTTGGTCACCAATGAGCGCGTAGTCGGATTCGCGCCACTCCTCGGCGGGTTCGCATCGAAGCCGTTGGACGTCCATGAGCGTATTGTGGGTGTGGAAAATGAAAACGGACTGATTCTCGTTTCCACTACAAAACGAACTCTGGTTTTCGGGAGTCGCTTGAGTGGGTGGGAAGAATTCGAGTAAACGGCGCTCTCAGCGATTTTACGGAAATTTAACCCTACGTTCATCAAATCGGTTGGGTATTTCGGTATGTGGTGCCTTGAATATTTACCGACGTCAGATGCGCCCAGATGAACGCTGACATCAAGAGGCTTGACAGTTCGTCTATTGGAGATGAGCTGGTGGCAGCTGACAACATCATGCGTGCTACCCCCCTTAATGACACTAATATCGAAGCCGTCCTTCGGGAACTTTTGGCCATCAGGGCTGAGATGGTCGCCGAGCCGGACGTCTTTGAAAGACGCTTGAGTGGAATTCATCCCAACTACAGACTGAGCGCGAGCAATCTACTCCACTATTTAACCCTCCGTCGACGCGATCTTCGTCCCTTGCAGCTCCGGTTGGCCGAAATGGGATTATCTTCTCTTGGCCGCGCTGAATCCCATGTCCTGGCGACAATTGACGCAGTTCTGGAGATTGTGCATCGCCTGGCACAGCGATCCTGGCAGCCGCCACCAACAGAGGCGACGGCTCTCGATTTCGCAAGCGGGCAACAGTTGCTCGCCCAACACACTGAAGTATTGTTAGGTCCCCCACCTCCTCGGCGTACGGCCAGAATCATGGTGACCATGCCGAGCGAAGCCGCACACGATTATATGTTGGTTCATGACTTGCTCCAGCAAGGCATGGATTGCATGCGTATCAATTGTGCCCATGATGATACGACAGCGTGGTTACGGATGA
>Ga0073934_10002369_pt1 | contig 39714 bp, 39 predicted proteins | sample LarsenN4metaG_FD_76834 | JGI IMG/M metagenome (GOLD analysis project Ga0073934, IMG submission 76834) | Hot spring sediment bacterial and archeal communities from British Columbia, Canada, to study Microbial Dark Matter (Phase II) - Larsen... ... | reverse complement strand
TCCCAAGGGAAAACCAGAAGAGGTGCTTAGCAAGGATTTTCTCAACAAGCAACTTGGCAAAGTTATTCCCCACGGTGTTTACGACTTGACCGCCAACGAGGGATGGGTAAGCGTGGGAGTCGATCACGATACCGCAAAATTTGCGGCTCAGTCGGTGCGTCGTTGGTGGGTCAATATGCTGACCATGTCCCATAAATTTTTTAGTGGACACAGACCTAAAGATTCCTTATCTTACCGGCGTGACGATCTCGAAGCAACAATTCACGCCGGAAATCCTCGCGCATATCCAGGCCCTGATCGACGCCAATCCGGGCTGGTCACGTCGCAAACTGTCGGTGCAAGTGTGCGCGTGGTTGGATTGGCGAAGCCCGAATGGCAAGCTCAAAGAGATGTGTTGTCGTGTTGCGCTTTTGGAACTCGAACGCGGTGGCTTGCTGCAGTTGCCCCGCTTTGCGGGGGCCCGGCGCCGCCCAAACGAAAGCGTCCCGAGCACGGGATGGAGCCGTTTCAGCAGGAGCCGGCGATTCAATGTTCCTTGTCGGAGTTGGGCGATATTACGCTGATTCTCGTCACCAGCTCGAATACCAAAGCCTCGCGCCTGTGGACTGGGCTGAGGAGGAATTTGGCGCGGCCGGGTTGGGTGATGTCCAGCGCGTCAAATCCCGCAAAGCGGGACAGGTTCCGCGACAAGGCCAGCGACCGGCACGCGCGGCGGAGTTGGAGATTCGCTTGGCGCAAGTCACGCTCAAGCCGCCCGAGCTCAAGCCGGAATTGGAGAATTGACGCTGTGGGCGATTGCAGCCATTGAAGTCAATTACGCGCCGGAGGTCGAAGAGCCCATCGAGTGGCTGTTGTTGACGACGTTGGTGGTCGAGACGTTTGAACAAGCCACCGAAAAGTTGAGTTGGTACGCCAAACGTTGGGGCATCGAAGTCTATCATCGCACTTTGAAGAGCGGCTGCAAAATCGAAGAACGTCAGTTCGGAAAGGTCGAGCGTCTCGAACCCTGTCTGGCGATTGATCTGGTGGTGGCGTGGCGGATTTTTCATTTGACCAAACTGGGACGCGAAGTGCCGAATGTGCCCTGCACGGTATTTTTTTGAGACGGCGATGTGGAAGATCACGATGGCCACGGCGTCGCCACCAAGCCATAACCGCCCTGTATTCAGTGAAAAACTTATGGGATATGGTTAGGTCAGTCACGGATGCAAAAATGTCATTCCCGGGAATCTTTTTTCAGCCGGGCACTGTGCTTGATTGTAAAAAGATGCTTTCAGCATGACACCTGTGGTTGTCCCCGCAACTTCCTCTTGCTTTTTTCAGAGAAAATGTTATATTTTTGAGCGCGAAGCCGGCGGTCAAAAGAGCCGTTTCACAATCAACGAGACAACGACCCTGGCCGGCGAGACGCTGGATTTATTTCCCAACCTTACTTCGACAGACAATTTTCGTGGCTTAGAAAAAGGCAATCGAATTTCAACTTTCCAATTTATTTTAGCAGGATTTCACTATTTACCGAAAGGAGCAGTAGCTATGGCAAATTATGCAAATCCCGACGTGCTGGTCTCCACCGATTGGGTCGAGCAGCACAAGAGTGATCCCAAGGTGGTGATCGCGGAAGTGGATGTTGATACCAATGCGTACAACGAAGGCCACGTTGCCGGCGCCGTCGGCTGGAACTGGCAGACGCAATTGTGCGACACCGTTCGCCGCGACGTGATCGGCAAAGCCGATCTGGAAAAATTGCTCGGCAGCAGCGGCATCGGCAACGACACGATGGTTGTTTTGTACGGCGACAACAACAACTGGTTCGCGGCGTGGGCTTTGTGGCAGTTGAAAATGTACGGCCACAAAGACGTGCGCATCATGAACGGCGGCCGGAAAAAATGGCTCGCCGAAGGCCGGCCGTTGACGAAAGACGCGCCTGCCCCCAAGCCGAAAACGTACAAAGCCGCGGAACGCAACGAATCCCTGCGCGCCTATTTGCGCCAGGTGCAAGATGCGATGAATTCGCCGCGCAGCGTGATGGTGGATGTGCGCTCGCCCGATGAATTCACCGGCAAGATTCTTTCGCCGCCCGGACTGCCGGAAACCTGCCAGCGCGGCGGACACATTCCCGGGGCGAAAAACATTCCGTGGGGAAAAGCTTGCAACGAAGACGGCACGTTCAAAAGCGCCGACGAGCTAGCCGCGCTTTATTCCGGCCAGGGCGTTACAGCGGATAAGAACGTGATCGCTTATTGCCGCATCGGCGAGCGCTCGAGCCACACGTGGTTTGTGTTGAAATACCTGCTCGGCTATCCGAACGTCGTCAACTACGACGGCTCGTGGACGGAGTGGGGCAATCTCGTCAACGCGCCGGTTGAGAAAGGTGCATAGGCCATGAAGGCGGAAGCGTATCGCACGATCACGCAAGAGATCAATGGCTTCAAGGTCAATGTGACCTCTTATAAAATCGGCGAACAATTCTACTGCCACGTGACGAACGTCGATCCTGACGCGACAATTTCCCGCGCTGAAGCCGTCACGCGCGGGGAAGCGGAAAAAATCGCGATTGAGAAAGCGACCGAAAGATTGAAGCCCAAGAACTGAAGAAAAAAGTATTGAAGCTTCTTGGACAGTTTTAAATTCCACCCACAGATGAGGAATCCCGCGGATAAAACCATTTCATCAGCGGGATTCTTCAATCCGCGGAAAATTCTTTTGTAGCCCAATCTTAATCTGCTGAAAGGATTAATTTTATGCCAACCCAACGACATTTTTTCTTTAAGATCATCTTTCTTCTCACAGCTCTCGTGCTCTGGAGCGTCACACCCATCCTTGCGCAAGAGCATCCCACAGAGCATCCCAAAGCCAAAGCGGAGCATCCGACGGAAATGGCGCAAGACCCGGTGAAACTCGCGCCGGACAAATGCAAAGTTCTGCTCGAAAATGAGCGCGTGCGTGTGGTCGACTTCGTGCTTAAACCTGGCGAAAAACTGGGCATGCATTCGCATCCGGCTACAGTCGTTTATTTCTTGAGCGCGGCCAAAATAAAAACCGTCTTGCCTGATGGCAAAGCTTCGGAAGCTGAAGTGAAGGCCGGTGACACACGCTGGAGCGATGCCGTCACACACGCTAACGAAAACGTGGGAACCACAACGGCCCATGTTTTGGTTGTCGAAATGAAAGAGCCGCCTAAGAAATAAAAAGGAGTATCTATGAACCGTTATCGTTTTTGTGCTCTCATGGCGATGGCGATTGCTGCGATTTGGTTTGGCTGCTCGCAACCCAAGCAGGAAGACAAGCAAGATGCAGTAACCCCGACGGGCGCAGCCAGTTTAAACGAAAAAATCAGCGTCAAAACCGTCGAGGGTGAAGCCTCGGGATTCGATTGCGCCGTGGTCGACGTGCTTTGCCCGAGCACACATCGCGCCGCGGATTTCACCACCGGCATTTTTACCGCGGACAAAAAATTTTACTTCGTCGTCAACATTCCGCAAAGCTACATGACGCAATATTTCCTCGAAAAAATGTCGGTCACCGGAAAGGTTTACCATCCCTACGACGACGCGCTCGAGCCGGAGCAAATTTATCTGCTCAAAAACGGCGAAAAGAAGCTGGTTTACGAAGCTGGTTATTTCTACGATCCGCAAGGCCACAAAGCCATGTTCAACCAGGGCCGCGTCGTCGATGGCGTATGGGTGTGTGATCAGTGTGCGAAAGCAAAATGAGTATCTGGGTAAATTGTTCTCGTACTCATACTCATACTCTTACTTACTCATCTTACAAAAGCGAGTAAGAGTACAAGTACGAGTAAGAGTATGAGTATGAGTATGAGTACGAGAAACGAGTAATATTTCTTCAAACCTAAACTTCAGAAAGGAACAAAACCATATTGAACCGACGCATTTTTACCAACATGCTTTTTCTGCTGGCTGCCGTCGTCTTGTGGAGCGCGAGGCCGGCCTTGGCGCAAGAGCATCCCGCAGAGCATCCGAAAGCCAAAGCCCAGGAACATCCGCAAGCCAAATCGCTCTACGACCGGCTCGGCGGCGCCTACGCGATTGCAACCGTCGTGGATGATTTCATCGAGCGGTTGCTGGTCAACGACGTGCTGAACGCCAACTCGAAAATCAAAGAAGCCCGCGATCGCGTTCCCAAAGCCGGGCTGAAATTCCGCGTCACCGCTTTGGTGTGCGAAGTCACCGGCGGGCCGGAAAAATACGCCGGACGCACGATGAAGGACGCCCACGCCCATCTCAACATCACCGAAAAGGAATGGGACGCCATGGTCGCCGATTTCAAAATCACTTTGAACAAATTCAAAGTGCCGCAGAAGGAGCAAGACGAGCTGATCGCCATCGTGGCAACGACCAAGCCCGACATCGTCATGGGCGCGGCGGCGAAAAAATAAGCGCCGGCGCGGAATTTTCCTCAACTCAATATCACGCAAAGTCCGGGCATAAAATAGTTTTCGACATTTTTTCGCGCCCGGGCTTTGCGTGATTTTTTTAGGAAAAATTATACTCGTTCAGGTTTGGTTTGGGAGTGCCATGCTCCGTAACTCAACATTAATGTTGAGAAGAAACAATGCATGCAACATATAATGTTGCGTTACAATCTTAGTCTTAAAGAAATGTCTTGCGCTTTGCCGTTCGATCATTTAAATTATGGCAAAAATAAAAACCGGCCAGGCGTCGTGAAAGACCAAAAAATCAAAAAACTCTACTATTCCATCAGCGAAGTCAGCCGGCTCACCTCGCTCAAAGCCTACGTGTTGCGCTATTGGGAGACCGAATTTGCCGAACTGAAGCCGAAGAAAAACCGCGCCGGCAACCGCACTTACAATCTCGACGACATCAAGCTCATTTTTTTGATCAAACGCCTGCTCTACGAAGACAAATACACCATCGCAGGCGCGCGGCAGCGCCTGCGCCAGCTCCGCCGCGTCGGCGAGCAGATGAACCTCTCTTTTGACCAACTCCGTTGCGACGATTGCATCAGCGAGCTGAAAAAAGAGTTGCGCGAATTGCTGGGGATGTTAAATCATACAACAGATAAAAACGATTCACGCCCAAAATAGAAGTTTTCCCTGCCGCCTTCCGTATATTTTAACAAGTGATATTCGTCAGGAGGTTTCAGATGATGCGGAGCAAAATTGTTTTCGCTATTCTGATTATTATATTTTTTTGCAATGCGTTTGTCTTTGCGCAAGCCCGCTGGACTCGTGACGATCTTTTTCTCGATCCCAGCGGCATCCCGGTTGATGGCGTTACCAGCTTTATCGTTGCGGACGTTGCTGACGACAACTGGCCCGATTTTGCGCTTGTGCAAAATGGATCGTTGGCCTTGTATCGTCAAATTCCGAATGCTTTACCGCGGTTTCAAAAAAATGCCGATTATTTTAAAGGCATTACTTTTTTAAAAGCAATCAGTTTGAGTTTGGGAAGTGGGGTAGCTTTTTATGATCTTGATGGCGACGGAGTGAAAAATCCGATTACGTATAATCATGAAAAGTTCGTTTATTGGCGCAACACTGGAAGCCGTCAAAGTCCGCAGTGGAAAGCGGATAGCTCGATTCTTCCCGCTGTTCCCTTGCAATATCTTTATTACAAGCCTCCTTATGCGGCGATCAAGCCATCGTTAGGTGACCTAGATGGTGACAATGATGCGGATTTGATAACCGGCCAGGGATTTTTTGATAATCGACATGATTTAACCTATTTTGAAAATGTTTCGACGAACTCTAATCCGCAGTGGCGGCGCGATACAACTGTTGTCGAGCATTTTCGCAACGGCTATGACTGGTGGGCGCCGCGCATTATTGATGCTGAGGGAGATGGTAAAGCGGAATTAGCGTTGGCCATGCAATCCGAAGGCCAGTCTTCCATTTGATTCCAGCTTTTTTCATTTTGGATCATTCACTGGTTGGGGCCGGGCGCAAAGCTGCCCGCAGGCTACGCCCGTTGGGGATCCAGTTTCAGCCAACGGCCGTAGGCTTATCTAAAAACTGGCGTAGGAATTTTGCGGGCCGGTTCATGTTTGATCACCGCAACGGCCAAGCCTGGGCCACTTTTTTTATTCTTCTTGTTCCGCAGCAATAAAAAATGCGGGTACTTTGATGAAAAAGAAACACAAATAAGCGGCACATTTTCTTGACCACGGGCGTCGCTTACCGCGACGACAGGACTGCGCCCTTTGCGCCGGGTCGTCGCGGCGCCTCTCTGCGGGCATAGCCCCGCAGTTATAGCCTGCCTAAGGACGGGGAATACCTCGGTTTAATCAACGCAAATAAAAAAGCGCACGACAAGACGTAAAGGCTGCGCCCGTAGGGACGCGCAAAGAATTCTCTGCGGCTTTGCGTATCAGCGTGATTTTTGGCTATACGCGTTAAGGCTAAGAGATTGTAAAGCAACATTTATGTTGCACACATTTTTTCTTCTCAACATAAATGTTGAGTTACGTAGCCTGACAATCCAAAACCAAACCTTAACGAGTATATTTTTAAATACTTCACTTTCTTTTCGTGTGGAGGAGCAATGCACCGGCAAAATGTAACACCAGGGCCTACGCCTGCAGGGCTTGCCGTGCTGTTTCTAATGACGGCGGCGATTATGTTCACAACCTCATCCGCCTATTCCCGCCAGGCTGTCAAAACCGTTGTCATTAACGAAGTCGTCACCGACCCGCAGCAGGATTGGAACGATACCGCCGGCGGCAACGGCGTTGCATTTGATAATATTCCGGGCACGGGGTCAATCACCGACACCGACGAGTGGGTCGAGCTGTTCAATGCCGGCACGCAAGCGATCGATCTCAGCAACTGGACGATGGAGTTTATCAATGGCACAAACTCAACATTGAATTTTTCGAGTCCCAGCACGACGGTGCTGCGTTTCAGCGCCGGCGGCTCGGTGACGAATTTTCAACCCGGCGAATATCTCGTCATCGGCAACTCGCCCGGCACGATCAACAATGATATCTACCTCGTTTTAAAAGACAACACCGGCGCGGTTGTGGATGACGTTGAGATTGGCGACGACGAAGAGATGGATGGCACCGACGACGGCGCGCCGGACGGCGGCTCGAGCGACGGCAATGCCACCGGCGTCAACGACGAGGCGATTGCGCGTTTTCCCAACGGCGCGGATACCGGCAATGATGTGAATGATTTTGCCAAGCAAGCGGCGACGATTGGCGCCTCAAATGGCGAGCTGCCAGCCGGGCCTTTTTTCGTCGTCATCAATGAAGTGGTCACCGACCCGCAGCAGGATTGGAGCGACAACGCCGGCGGCAACGGCATTGCGTTCGACAACATTCCCGGCAATGGTTCCATCACCGACACCGACGAGTGGGTGGAATTGCATAATGCCGGCGCCGGCGCGGTGAATCTCACCATCGGCGGCGGCTGGACCATTGAATTTTTGAATGGCTCTACTGAAACGCTGAATTTTTCCAACCCCGGCAGCGCGGTGCTGCGCTTCAGCGCCGGCGGCTCGCTTACGAATTTCCAGCCCGGCGAATATCTCGTCATCGGCAATCCCCCCGGCGCGATCAACAACAACGTCTTTGTCGTTTTAAAAGATGCCAGCGGCGCGGTTGTGGATGATGTTGAGATTGGCGATGATTTCGAGAACGACGGCAACGGCGACGGCGCGCCGGACGGCGGCTCGAGCGACGGCAGCGCCACCGGCGTCAATGACGAGGCCATCGCGCGCGTGCCCAACGCCGTGGATACCGGCAATGACGTCGCTGATTTCACGAAGCAGACCGCCACGATCGGCGCGTCAAATGACCTGCCGAAATTTTGCGAGCTTTCGGTAACGCCAACCTCACACGATTTCGGCGCGGTCGAAATCGGCCTGTTTGCCGATAAAATTTTCACGCTCGCCAACGCCGCGAATGCGACGGATGACTGCATCGGCAGCGCCGGGCTGAGCGGCGATGCGGATTTCACGATCATCAGCGGACAAAATTTTTCCATTCCGCCCGGCGGCACGCACGAGATCGTCGTGCGCTTCGATTGCCGCGATCAGCAACCTGACCAGCGCCAGGCGAATTTACAGCTCACCAGCAACGATCCCGATGTTATCAACGTGCCCTTGGCCGGCGCCTGCGTCATGCCGATGCCTTGTCAAGCCGAGTTTGTCGCCAGCGCGCGTTTTGGCATTGCGCCGTTCACCGTGGAATTTACCAATCTTTCCACCGGCAGCATTGATTCGTATCTGTGGGATTTTGGCGACGGCACCACGAGCACAAAGCAAAATCCAAAACACACCTACAACATCGAATGTGTCGATCCGCAATTTACCGTTTGCCTCATCGTGCGCGGCCGCTGCGGCGAGGACAGAATGATCAAAAAAGATTATATCCTCGTGCGTCCGTCGAGTGCTTGCGCCTTTTTCGCGTGTCCCACCGGCGGCGAGCCTCCGCTGCGCGTTGGTTTTCTCAATCCGCCGGTGGATTACGCCAACGGCTATCTGTGGAATTTTGGCGACGGAACGACCAGCACGGAGCCGCAGCCGGTGCACGTTTACACTAAGTCCGGCCGGTATAACGTAAGCTTGACCATTCAAACCGAGCTGGGAACGGCGACGGCGACGCTGCAAGATTACATCAACGTGCAGCCGCATTTTGTCGCGCCGGCGACACTGCTGGCGCTCAACGGGCCGGACTTCAGCGTCAAATCCACCGGCGGCGAGGACTTCTGCGGATGGAATTTGTGGTCGAATGGTTTTATGGCGCACGACGTCACGATCAGCGGCGACAAGCGTTGGTTTGCGATTGAAGTGGTGGCGGCCGGTTCGTTTGCCGGCGGGGCCTGGCCAAACCTGCAGCTTCTGATCGACAACGTGCTGATCGGTGAGCAAACCGTGGCGCATGCGCGGCCGCGAACGTATCATTTTATCGCGCCGCTCAGCGCCGGCACTCACACGATCAAACTGGCCTACCCGAATGATTTCTTCGATTCGGCGACGAAGGAAGATCGCAATTTGATCGTGACGAAATTTCTGCTGTATGACAGCGGCGCGCCGCTGAGTGTGCCGGGCAATTTAAAAGCTTCCGCCATGACGATCAGATCTCACGGAGAAATTTGGGAAAACACCGGATGGAATCTTTTTTCAAACGGTTTTCTCGGCCACGGCCTGGCGGTAGTCGATTCCGGCAAGTATGAATTGAGCGTGAAGGCTTCCGCGCATGATGCGGAAGGAGAAGCCCCGAAACTTGTTGTGCTGATCGACGACGTGGCAGCAGATACGGTGGAAGTTCCGGCCGGCCCGCCGAAGAATTTTATTTTTCCCCTCACGCTGGCCAAAGGCAATCATTTGCTGCAATTGACGTTCATCAACAATACGATTGCAAATCCCGCCTCAAACGAAGATCGCAATTTGATTCTGCACGAATTTTCGGTGACACCATCGTCGACGCCGGTTGCGCCGCAGGTTGTGATCAACGAAATCGTCACGGATCCGCAGCGCGATTGGAACGACAGCGCCGGCGGCAACAGCGTGGCGTTCGATCGCACGCCCGGCAGCGGCACGATTACGGATACCGACGAATGGCTCGAGCTTTTCAACGCCGGCTCACAGGCGGTCGATCTCACCGAGGGCGCGGGCTGGTCCGTCGAGTTTATCAACGGCACGACGGCGCTGTTGAATTTCAAAACTCCCGGCAGCACGGTGCTGCGATTCAGCGCCGGCGGCGTGGTCACGAATTTCAAAGCGGGTGAATATCTTGTCATCGGCAATCCGCCCGGCAGCATGAACAACAGCATTTTCGCCGTGCTGCGCGACGGCAGCAACGCGGTGGCGGACGATGTGGAATTGGGCGATGATTTTGAAAATGATGGCAACGGCGACGGCGCGCCGGACGGCGGCGCCGATGGCGGCAACGCCACGAGTCCCGCCGACGAAGCGGTGGCGCGCGTTCCGAACGCCGTTGATACCGGCAACGATATCGCCGATTTCGCGCAGCAGCTCGCCACCATCGGCTTCTCGAATGACAGCACGGGCACTCCGACGACGCAGGTTAAAAACGCAACCCCAACGCCGCCAAACGGTTTTGTGCTCTACGAGAATCATCCCAATCCCTTCGGGCGTCTGCCCTTCAATCCGGCGACCAAAATCAAATTCAGCGTGCCGGAAGCGGCGGCCGTGGTGTTGACCATTCACAATCTCAAAGGCCAGGAAGTGGCGCGGCTGATCGAAGGCGAGCTGGCCACCGGCGAATACGAGCGCGATTGGAATGCGGCGCAGCACGTGACGGGAATCTATTTCGTGCGTTTGGCTGCTGTCGGCAAAGTCTCCGGCGCTCGGGTCAATCGCGTACAGAAAATGTTGCTGGCAAAATGAAGACAAATGCGTAAAACGTAATGCGTAAGATTTACGTTTTACGCTTCACGAATTACGTAGAGGTCAATTGGCCGGATTGAAAAATAAACAAGGGGGAGGAGCAAATAAAATCCCTCGGCGCGTTCGGGAAAATTAGCGCGCGAGGGATTTTTTATTGATTCTATTGTCCGCGTTTTCCCGTATCGTCGGATACGTGATGCCCAATTGCTCCAAATAAGTTTTGTGCTTGCTGGGATCGAAATAATATTTCCGCATTTCCGGACGATACCTGGCCATGATCTCGCGGTTCAAATGGATCGACGGTTTGTCCTCGGCGCTGAGAAACGATTGGTATTGGGTTTCCTTGCCCTGTTCGTTTTTGAAATAAGCCCACGCCTGTTCGGCCAGCTTGGGGTTCAGCAACAAATCGAGCGTGATGAGCGCCATCACTTTCGCGCCGGCGGTCGCGCCTTTGTGCGCAATCGGCGTGGCCATGGCGACCGCGTTCGCCCAATGATGTCCAGGCAGATCGGGAATATTGGAGGGAAAGCGCAGCGTGATCGTCGGCACGGTCCACGAAATATCGCCGATGTCATCCGAGCCGCCGCCGAAATTTCTCCCTTTGAACGTATATTCAACCGAAACCAGGTCGGTGCCGCTGCTGTCCGGCCCGAACGATACGCCGAGGTTGTCGCTCACGTGCGTGAACAACACCGCGTCGACGTCCTTCATCACGCCGTCGCGCGCGAAATAAGCCTTGGCCCCGAGCTGCTCTTCCGCAACGCCCGGCCACAGTATCAGCGTACCCGGAATCTTCTCGCGTTCCATCAGGCGTTTTAAAACCAGCGCGGCCGTGACATTCACCGCCTGCCCGGAATTGTAGCCTTCCCCGTGGCCCGGCGCACCTTCGATGATCGGATCGTGATACGCCACGCCCGGTTTTTGCGAAGCTTTGGGAATGCAATCGATATCGCTGCCAAACGCAATGACCGGCTTGCCTTGTCCCCAGCGCGCCACCCACGCCGTCGGCATGCCCGACACGCCCTCTTCCACGCTGAAGCCGTTCTCGCGCAAAATCGTCGTGAGATAACGCGAGGTTTCGAACTCCTGAAATCCCAGCTCCCCGAAGCTGAAAATCATGTCGACCATTTGCTGGGTGAACTCCTTCAGAAAGTGTTTGTATCTCAAGCCGCCAGCAACTCGTTGATCTTGACCGTCATATTCTGCTGGCTTTGTTCTTGGAACGTTTCAATGAACTTTTGCACTTGCCCTTTTTGCGCTGCGGTCGATAAATCAACTACCATTTGTTGGCCGGCTTTGTATTCATACACCATGACTAATGGCGCCTCCTCAACATAACCCAAAGTCATGCCGAGCAATATCTTGCTTAAGAGTTTCAGATTTTCTCGGGTCAAAGCCATGTCATTACAGGAGCCGTGAAAAATATGAGCGCCATCAGGAATCCGTTCAGCCAGGCTTGGTCTTTCAATCTCGCGGCTCAGAAAAGCAGTCAGCCGGTCGAGATTTTTGTCTGTAACACTAGTTTGTTCTATTTGCATAATACTCGTCCTCATAAACTTTGCGATAATCACGCCAAAACTGTTTAATATGTGCAAGGGCTTCGGTTAGAGCAAGGTTTTTATCGCTTACCGCTTGGAATATTTTCTGTTGTTCCCCTGTCGGGGACATCACATCGCGATGAAAAAAGCCATGGGCTTCATCAAATCTGACGATTGGCCGCCATTTGCCATCAATATAGGCCTCATACTGAATTACGATAATAGATTCAACCTGCCCGTGTGTCGTCCTAAAATGAACGCGCAAACGGTCTCGTCCCGTTTCAAAATCTTGTACCCAGAATTTTTCCGGCATAGGGCAATATTACTGACAGCTTTCTATTGATAAGCACAATCTTTTTTAAAAGCAAGAGTAAACTTCACCACGCAATCCCATAATCATCCCCGTAATTGCTCGCGCCGCCCCAAAACGTCCCGTGCCGCCAATCGAAATAAATTGCCGTGATCGGACCGGAAGTTTTTTTGTTGTAATTCAACTTGTAGCCCATTTTAGTCAGCTCGGCGCGCACCCACGACGGCACTTCTTCATTCAGCGTCAGCCGGCCCGGAAAAGTTTCGTGCATGCCGAACGAGTCCCGCATCTGATAACTCGTGATGTTCGGCGCTTCGCAAGCTTGCTGCACGTTCATGCCGAACTCAACCACGTTCAGAAAAAATTGCAGCAGGTTTTGATCTTGCGTATCGCCGCCCTGCACGGAGAACGCGAGAAAAGGTTTCCCCTCTTTGAGCGCCAGCGTCGGCGTCAGCGTCGCGCGCGGCCGCTTGCCCGGCGCCACCACATTAAAAGGATTTTCGCTCTCGTTCAGCACAAAGCTCTGCATGCGCTGGCTCATGCCGATGCCGGTGTTGCCCGCAATGCACGCCGGAATCCAGCCGCCGCTCGGCGTCACCGAAACCACCCAGCCTTCCTTGTCCGCCGCTTGAATCGAGGTGGTGCCGGCAAAAAAGCTTTCGCCATTGAGTCGGGAAGTTTTCGCCGTGTCAACATTCGACCACTTCTGCAAAAAATGCAGGTACGGATTTTTCCTGCCCTCGAACGGATACGGATCGCCCGGCTTGATCTCCGGATCATTCTTCTCCCAATTGATCTGCTTGAGGCGCTCCTGCGCGTAGGCTTTGGAAAGCAAGCCTTTGATCGGCTCCTCCGGCGGGAAATAGGGATCGCCATAATAAAAATCGCGATCGGCGAACGCCAGATTCATCACTTGATATAACGTGTGAATGTACTTCGCGCTGTTGTAGCCCATCGCCTTCACCGCGAGCGGCTCCAGCAGGTTGAGCGCCTGAAGCATGACCGGGCTTTGCACCCAACAATTCAGCTTATAAACTTCGATGCCCTTGTAAATCGTCATCACCGGCGCTTCGAGATAAACTTTCCAAGCGGCCAAATCCTCCATCGTGTGCAGCCCGCCCTGCTCGCGCGAGCCGCGGACAAATTCTTGCGCGATGTCGCCTTTGTAAAAGCGTTCGTAAGCCGCGTAAATCGCCTCTTTTCGGCTCTTGCCGGCGGCCAGCGCTTGCTGCTCGGCATCGACCAATTTCTGCAGCGTGCCGAACAAATCCGGCTGGCGGAAAATTTCTCCCGGCTGCGGCGCTTCGCGTTTTTCGCCGAGATGCGGCAAAAAAACTTTTTTGGAATATGGCCACTGTTTGATTTTCTCTTTTTCGCGCTCGATGCTGTTGGCGGTTTGCGCTTCAATCGGATAGCCTTCCGCCAATTGCATCGCCGGCTCCAGCACTTGCCTCAGGCTCATGGTGCCAAACTCGGCGAGCATCGTCATGAGGCCGCCGGGCGTGCCGGGCGTCACCGCCGCGAGCGGGCCATGCTCCGGCGGATAGCTCATTTTTTTCTTCTTGAAAAATTCTGGCGTCGCGCCCGTCGGCGCCACACCGAGGGCGTTGATGCCGATGACTTCTTTCGTTTGCGGATTATAGATCAGCGCCTGCGTTTCTCCGCCCCAGCTCAAGACATCCCACATCGTGCAGGTGGCGGCGAGCATGGCGCAGCTCGCATCGACGGCATTGCCGCCGCGCTCGAAAATTTTCGCGCCGGCCGTGGCCGCCAGCGGCTTGCCGGTGATCGCCATCCAATGCCGGCCGTGCAGCACCGGCTTGTCGGTTTGGGCGTAGATCATGCTGTTCATGGCTAACAGCACCATCAGCCACGGCGCTATAACACGCCACACTTTGAACACAGGTTGTTGTGGATACATTTTCGCCTCCGCGTTTTATTGTTGCCGGATGATAGAGGGTGAAACAGTGAAGAACATTTTAACAGGAATCCGGTTATTGTCAAGAAATTTTTTAGATTCTTTTTTCAAATTTCTCTGTCCGTGAATGAGACGAGTCTGAAAAACGAACCTGAAAAAACTGTTGTGAAATCGTTGCAAATTTCGTATCTTCTCCCCATTGCAAATTGAGGACAATCCTGGGACGACAATTTCGCTTTGGCATAAAACCCTCGGGCTTTATGGCTTTCCCAGCGCCAGTCCTCGCCCGTGAGGGTTTTGTCGTTTACGGCGAACTGCCGCAGCAGAGCAAATATGAACGAAGCCGACACCTGCACAAAATACGTTGTTCCGAAACTGGTCGAGGCCGGTTGGGACAATGATCCGCATTCCTTTACCGAGCAGCGTACGTTTACGAACGGCCGCATTATTCCGCTCGGCAACAAAGTGCGTCGCGGCAAACAGAAGCGCGCGGATTATCTGCTGCGCTACCGGCACGATTTTCCCATCGCGCTTGTGGAAGCCAAAGCGGATTACAAAACGCCCGCCGCCGGATTGCAGCAAGCCAAAGCATACGCCGAAAATCTCGGCTTGAGCTTCGCCTATTCCACCAACGGCAACGGAGATTCCGAATGAATTCGGTTTGAGTCAAAACACCCCGACCCGTTGACTCAAAAGCGCCCCGACCTTTTCACCATTTACACGCATAATGGCCGGTGAGATCAATCATGAAATGGATTGTTGAAAAAAGCCGACGTCCCCTGATTTCCGTTTTCGTTCTCGCCTTCCTCGGATTCTATTGCAACTCTGAACCAGTCAAGGATCAAGGAACAACGGATACGGAGAACAGTATTCGCGCGGTGGCTGATGGCGTGCTCAAGGATGCTACCTTTCAGTTCGTCGATCAGAAAAGCGGAAAGCGTTTCGCCTCGCCGGAACAGGCGCCGGTGGAGGCGCAACTGCGTCCGGAAAGCGCTTACACGGATTGGCGCTACTGGAATGGCGTGCTCAATATCGCCATGATCATGTTGGGAGAGAGACTCGATGAACCGGCTTACAACGAGTTTGCGCGCAAGAATGTCGCCTTTGGCTTCGACAACTATCGCTACTTTGAAAACAAATATAAAGACGAGGGCAAGTGGAATTATCCTTTCGGCCAGCGTTTCATTATGGAAGAATTGGATGACTGCGGCGCGATGGGCGCGAGTGTGATCGAAGTTTATCGCCAAGATCGGCAAGAACGCTACCGCGCTTACATCGATCAGACTGCAAACCATATACTCTCGCGACAACATCGAATCGAAGACAGCACACTCGTTCGCTCGTTCCCGCACAAGTGGACGCTGTGGGCTGATGATCTTTATATGAGCCTCTCGTTTCTGGCCCGCATGGGGGAATTGACGGGCGATGGACGTTACTTTGATGATGCAGCGCAACAGGTCATCAATTTCCACAAGTACCTGTTCAACGAGCAGAGCGGACTTATGCATCACTGCTGGTACTCGGATGTGAATCGTCGGGGCGTAGCATTCTGGGGACGCGCCAATGGATGGGCGATGCTGGCGCAGGTTGACTTGTTGGATCGATTGCCGAAAGATCATCCGCAGCGCAACACCCTCTTGGCGCTACTCCGGCGGCACATCTTGGGGATCGCGCAATACCAGAGCGGCGAGGGTTTGTGGCATCAACTTCTTGATAAGGTGGATTCATATCTTGAAACCTCTTGCAGCGCCATGTTTACGTATGTGATCGCGCGGGCGGTCAACAAGGGGTATATCGAGCCGCGCTATGCTTCGATTGCGCAACGCGGCTGGGAAGGCGTACGGTCAAAGATTCGTCCCGATGGACAGGTCGAGGGCGTTTGCACCGGCACCGTCGTGAGTGATGATTTAGTCCACTACTATCGGCGTCCAGCGCCGCTCAATGACGTGCACGGCATCGGCACGGTGCTGGTGGCCGGCGCTGAGCTGCTCCAACTGTCGAGGTGATAACAAAATTTTCTTAAGACAGAAAATGAAAAATCCGGTTTATTGATCTTTCAAAACGAGAAGCATTTCATTTCGAGATGGCGACAATTCCATTGGATTTTGAGACCATGAGCGTTGAGCTGCACTTCAATCATCATCAAGCCAACGTCGCGCCCGGCGCTTCGCTTTTCGATTATGCGGAGGCGCTTGGAATACATGTTCCAACTTCGTGTCGCAAACAAGGGAAGTGCAAGGAATGCCTGGTTGAAATTGTTGAAGGCATGGACTGTCTTTCAAAGGCGGCTCCGGAAGAAGATCATTTGCAGGACAACTTCCGTCTTTCCTGTCGGTGCCGGATTATCGCCGACTCCGGCGTTGTCCGCTGCCATACCATGCGGCGCGGCGACATGCGGATTGAATCCCGCTTTGCGGGACTGCAGCTTCCGACTCATCATCAAAAACTGCGGCTCGATCCGGCTGTAACTCGCGACGGCGAACGGATTCTTTTGGATGGCGAAGAGATCGATCGTACGGACGGGCCAATCTACGGGCTGGCGATGGATTTGGGAACGACCACCGTTGTCGTTCGGCTTTTGAATCTGGAAACCGGAGAGGTCATCGCCGATGCAGCTTTTGAAAATCCGCAACGGTTCGGCGGTTCCGAGGTGATGTCGCGGATTCATTATGACACCGTGCACAGTGGCAAGTTGCTGCAAAGAACGCTCGCCGGTTATTTAAGCCATGCCATCGAGGAATTTCCGGTTGATCCGAAATCGATTTACGAAATGGTTGTCGCCGGAAATTCCACCATGCGCGATCTGTTCTTTCGGCTCAGTGTTTATTCGATCGGGCAAAATCCGTATCAATCCATCACCGAGCTGGAGATGGCTGCCGGGCGCAGGACAACGACCAGTCTCGCCGAATCGGCAAAACGATTGTTGCTGCCGCTTCACCCCCATGCGCGGGTTTACGGCTTGCCGATTATCAGCGGTCACGTCGGCGCTGATGCCGCAGCCTGTATGTTGGCGGTGGATATTGCAAACGAAGAGCGCTTGATTGCGATCATGGATATTGGCACAAATACGGAATTGATTGTCGGCAACAAGAACAAAATTCTGGCAGCGTCCTGTCCGGCAGGCCCGGCTTTCGAGGGAGGCAATATCTCCTGCGGCATGCCCGGCTTGCCGGGCGCGATCGAGAGAGTAAAAATCAATGCTGATGGCGCAATCCAGTGTCGCGTCATTGGCGGCGGCGACTCGGAAGGGATTTGCGGCTCCGGCCTGATCGATCTGTTAAGCGAACTACTCCGCAACGAACGAATGAATAATCTCGGGCGATTTGAGAATGGTGAAACTCGAATTGATCTGCACGCCAACGGCGCGCGGCAAATTTATTTGAATGAAAAAGACATCAACGAATTGGCGCAAGCGAAAGGTGCGAACGTTGCCGGCTTGCATGTTGTCATGGACGAATACGGAATTGGATTCGACGACTTGGAAGTCTTTTATCTCGCCGGCGGTTTTGGCCGCCATTTGAACGTGGAAGCGGCGAAACGGATCGGCCTGATTCCCAATATCGCCAGCGCAAAAATTCTGCAAGTTGGCAATGCTTCCATCGAAGGCGCCTGCATTGCGCTTCTGTCGCGCGCCAAACGTTTGGAACTGGAAAATCTGGTTAAAAGAGTCAAGCACTGTCGCCTGGAAACGCATCCCGGCTTTTTCGATTATTTTGTCGACGGGTGCCAATTCAACGCGGTTGAAACTTTAATCCATTAAAAGTGAAATCTCTGCAGAAAAAAAATATTCAACCCGCAATGGCAGAACAAAGACGCGGGGTATTCGCAAAGAAAATCCCTAACGCGGATAAGCCGAAAATAAAAAACGTTGACACGGAGCAAACTGAGCAAACAGAGATGGTAAACTTTTTGGGCTTTGCAAGCTCTGTTCACTCCGTTTTCTCCGTGTGGAAGATTTTTACTTTTTTGCTATGATTGAACTATTTGACGCACAGCCGCAGACGAATGTTCAGGAGGCTGAATACAAACGCTTGTTGGGATATCCCCGGCACCATGTGTTGACCGATCAGGCCCGAGAGCTGGCGGAGTGGGCCGGAAACTGGTACGCCGAAAATGGCAAGCCGTGGATTTATGTCCGGCAAACCGAAGAGCTCGATATTTCAAATGGACGGCTCCGAATCGACGGCGTTGATTTCTCCTCGCGAAGGCTTCATCAGCAATTGATCAAAGCGCAAGCTCACACGGCGATGCTGGTGGCGGTGAACGCGGGCAGAGAATGTGAAGAAAAGGCGCGCCAACTTTGGCTGGAGGAAAAACCGGACGAATACTTTTTTCTGGAAATGTATGGCTCTGCGGTTGTCGAGCATCTGGTCACGACCACGGGCGCGCGTTTATGCGCCTGGGCCGATCAACACGAGATGGCAGTTCTGCCCCATTACAGCCCGGGTTATCCGGAGTGGGATATATCGGATCAGGGAAAACTGTTGGAGTTGATTCGGCAAAAGAATTTTCGTGAAGAAATTCAGGCGCTGGACACCGGCATGCTCAGGCCGAAAAAATCACTGCTCGCGGTTTTTGGCATCACGCAACACGTGAATCGGGTTCGAAATCTTGCGCAATTGATTCCATGTGAAAACTGTTCCATGCCATCCTGCCAGTATCGCAGAGCGTCTTATCAGCATTCTCGACGAAGATTTTGAATTGACAATTGATAATTAACAATTGTCAATTGTTTTGGTTGCGGCTAATGCCGCGCTGTGAAATCACGAACGGAAGGGTCTTGAATTATTCAATGCTTGGCCACGATGCAAAGTACTCAGTCAGCTCGCGTGCGCTTCGCAAGTGGTCGCAGGAGCGGCTGCAACTGAACATTCTTGATGACGGTTCGGTGTCGGCGCGATTTCGCTATGAAGGCACAACGTGCTCGAATTTGGGAAAGCGACTGGAGTATGATTATCATCTCAAGCTGGGCGCGGCGGGAGAAGGCTACAAAATCGTTGCGATGAGCTGCGCGCCCGCTCCCGGTGATACCGGCCATGCTTACATGTGTGAATATCTCAGCAATGCCAAACTGCTCGAGCAGGCGATTGAAAATGAAAAGCCCTTGCTGGGCAGGCCGCTGAATGAAGTATTGGCCTGGAAGCGCCAATTCAATCCTTCCGGCTGCTATTGCGACTCCTCCAGCCGCGAGCATAAATGGGGCCTAGCGCTGGAAGTGATTCATTACGCATTGGCGCAGAATGAGGAGCAAACGAACGATCGTGAAAGCGCGAACGGCAAAATCCTGGAGTATCAATCATGATAAAATTGTGCGATCTCAATCAGGCAGCAAAAGAAAATTTATCTCCGGAGATCAAAGACAAATCCGGCATCGGTGTTCATTATGTGGATGCCTTCCTCAAGCCGATGAACACAACACTTGAAGATGGCACGCGAGTATCCTGCAAACGCAACGGATTGAAGATTACCCTCGTCGTTGGCGCGAAGAAAGGCGAAGGATTGATGAGACGGCTCGAGGTTAGTAAAGATCCCGTCGTCATGCTGAATGCGGCGCTTCAGGAAGCGGCAAAAGCCGCAGGAGTTGAATTGAAAATCACCGATACGGAAATCTTTATCACAATGTGATAGTCTAACAAACATAAGGAATACATACGTGCCTGATTATGCCGTGATGAATCAATGTCTTTACGAAGGCAAAGCCAAAGAAGTCGAGCAAATGACCAAGGACGCCCTGGCTGAAGGACGGAGCGTTCAGGAAATTCTGAACGAAGGGTTGATCGCCGGGATGAGCGTCGTCGGCGAAGATTTCAAACACAACATTCTTTATGTGCCTGAAGTCCTGATTGCCGCCCGCGCCATGAAAGCCGGCATGGCGGTTCTCAAGCCGCTGTTGACTGCACACGATTCCAACGTCAAACCGGCCGGTGTGATCGTCATGGGAACCGTGCGCGGCGATTTGCACGACATCGGAAAAAATCTGGTGTGCATGATGGCGGAGGGCGCGGGTTTTCAGATTCACGACCTTGGCGTGGATCAAAGCATTGAAAAATTCTTCGCCGCCGCCGAGAAATACAAGCCGGACGTCATCGGCATGAGCGCGTTGCTGACCACCACCATGACTTACATGAAAACCGTCATCGATGGGTTCAAAGAAAAAGGACAGGGCCATATCAAAATGGCCATCGGCGGCGCGCCGATCAGCCAGATGTATGCCGACGAAATCGGCGCCGACGGTTACGGCGCCGACGCCTCCAGCGCGGTTGACTTGTTTCTGCGCTTGGTTGACAAGGGCTAGTGCTACTCTGCGAATCTCAAGGAATTGGAAAAAAAGGGTAAAATAAGTTTGCGTCAAATTTGCGTCATTTTTTGTCCCAACCTGTCCACATTTGTCCCTGCCGCCAAATAAAAAAGGGAACCGTTAAGATTCCCTTTCTGCACAAAATCATACACTTACATTTGTAGCGGGGGCGGGATTCGAACCCGCGACCTTTGGGTTATGAGCCCAACGAGCTACCAGACTGCTCCACCCCGCGATGTCATAGACAGTAGATAAAATAAAGATAATCTGCGCAAAAGTCAAGCTCTTTTTGCGTCACGCGGCGGCTGCGACAGAGAGGCTTTAATTTGTTGAATGATCGCCAAAGCCGCCTCCTGCTCCGCGGCTTCCCGGCGGGCCACGGCTTCGGCGCTTTCGGATTCAAAGGGAAATTCCAAACCCTTGGCCGCGTGGACGGTCATGATCACGACGCGATCGACTTGCCGGTTGAGATAATCGGTGTCCGCCACCAGGCTGAGGCGGTCGAGAAAACCCGCCAGGGAGGGATCCTCGCTGCTCTGCTCGAAACGCTTCAAGCTGCCGAGAAATTCGCGGACGTTGTTTTGGCGCTTTTCGATGACCTTCTCCTCCGGCGAGGTTTCCTGCAAGGCGCGGATAAAATCGAGGCGTTTGACCAATTCCTCGGCGACTTCGCTGAGCCTACCGGCGCGAAATTTTCGGCGATACTCGTCGATGAGATGGGCAAATTGCAGCATGACATGAACCATCGGCGGGCGCAAATCCGCAATGAACTCGGCCTCGTGAAAGGTTCGATAGAGGCTTTTGTGATGCGCGTGGCAATACGCGTGCAGCCGCAACAAGGTCTGGCTGCCGATGCCGCGTTTGGGAAAGTGCAGCGCCCGTTTGAAATTCAGCTCGTCGTCGGGATTGCGCATGACTTTCAAATAGGCAATCACATCGCGAATTTCCGCGCGGTCGTAAAACGAGTCGCCGCCGATGAGTTGATACGGCACATTCGCCAGCCGCGCCGCTTCTTCCAGCGGCCGCATTTGAAAATTGGTGCGCACCAAAACGGCATAATCGCTAAAACAGGGATTCCGCATGTTGGCGGAGAATGCGCACGCCAAGCGCATGAAAAGTGCAAAGCGTGACTTTGGCCGCGGGCTTGCCGGCCAAGCTCTCCAAGCGTTCTTTCATCTCGCGCGCCGCCTTGTTGGTAAACGTCACGGCCAAAAGATTTTCCGGCGCGATGCGCTTCTGCTCGAGCAAATAAGCCAAACGATAGGTAATCACGCGAGTTTTGACGGAACCGGCGCCGGCGAGAATGAGCAAGGGGCCTTCGGTATTTCTGACAGCTTCACGTTGTTGCGGATTCAGATCATTCAAACGAGACATAAAACAGTAATTTTCGTCGTAACTGTTCCTAGCGCGGTATAGTCCGCAAACAAATTCAACCACGAAGGCACAAAGACACGAAGGTAATCGGGTTTTTCTTGGCTACGCCCGTTGGGTGTCTTCGTGTCTTAGTGGTTAATAAAATCTTCGCGGTCGTGATATTTTTTTCGTGGCAATACTATATTCCGGCTTTCTCAATTTTCGCCCAGGTATCCCGCAGCGTCGCGGTGCGGTTAAAAACAAGATGCTTGGCCGACGAATCTTTCGTATCGGCACAGAAATAGCCGTGGCGTTCGAATTGATAGCGCTGGCCAGGCGCTGCGCTCGCCAGACTCGGCTCGAGACGGCACGCGGTCAACGTCTCCAACGAATTGGGATTGAGGTTCACGGTGAAATCCTCGCTGTCTTCGACCTCGTCGGGATTGGGCTTGGTGAAAAGATAATCATACAAGCGCACTTCCGCCGGAATCGCCTGCGCCGCCGAAACCCAATGAATCGTGCCTTTGACCTTCCTGCCTTCCTGGCCGGAGCCGCTGCGTGTTGCCGGATCGTAGGTGCAGCGCACCTCGATGATCTCGCCGTTTTTATCTTTCACCACGCCGGTGCATTTGACGATGTAGGCGTAACGCAGACGCACTTCATTGCCGGGATACAGACGAAAATATTTCTTGGGTGGATCTTCGCGAAAATCTTCCTGCTCGATATACAACTCGCGCGAGAACGGCACTTTGCGCGTTCCGGCGCTGGGATCTTCCGGGTTGTTCACGGCCTCCAATTCTTCGACCTGGCCTTCGGGATAATTTTCAATTACTAATTTCAACGGACGCAACACCGCCATCACCCGCGGCGCGCGTTTGTTCAAATCTTGCCGCAAGCAATGTTCGAGCAGCGCCATATCGACCGTGCTGTTGCTCTTCGCCACGCCGATGCGGTTGCAAAAATCGCGGATGGCTTCAGGCGTGTAACCGCGGCGGCGCAAACCGGCGAGCGTCGGCATGCGCGGGTCGTCCCAACCCGTGACGTAACCTTTTTCCACCAGGGTCAACAGCCGGCGCTTGCTCATCATCGTATACGTGAGATTGAGGCGCGCAAATTCGATCTGCTGCGGATGATGGATGCCGAGCTGATCGAGATACCAGTCGTACAGCGGGCGATGATCTTCGTATTCGAGCGTGCAAATCGAATGCGTGATGCCTTCGATGGAATCCGACTGGCCGTGCGCCCAGTCATACATCGGATAAATGCACCACTTGTCGCCGGTGCGATGATGCTCGGCCTTGCGAATGCGATACATCACCGGATCGCGCAGGTTGATATTGGGCGAGGCCATGTCGATCTTCGCGCGCAGGGTTTTGGAGCCGTCGGGAAATTCACCGGCGCGCATACGGGCGAACAAATCCAGATTCTCTTCGACCGAACGCTGGCGATGCGGACTCGCCTTGCCCCCTTCGGTCAACGTGCCGCGAAGCTCGCGCGTTTCCTCCGCGCTCAAATCGTCGACGTAAGCTTTGCCGGCTTTGATCAACTGCACGGCATAATCATAAAGCTGCTCGAAATAATTGGAGGCAAAGTAAAGATGCTTGCCCCAATCGAATCCGAGCCAGCGAACGTCCTCCATGATCGAGTCGACATATTCCTGCTCTTCCTTGGTGGGATTGGTGTCGTCAAAGCGCAAGTGGCAGCGCCCGCCGTATTCCTGCGCCATGCCGAAATCGATGCAGATGGCTTTGGCGTGTCCGATGTGCAAATACCCGTTCGGCTCCGGCGGAAAGCGGGTTATAACGCGGCCGCCGAAACGGCCGGTGCGATTGTGCTCTTCAATTATGTCGCGAATAAAATGGGAGGCCTTGTTCGATGCCGCGTTGTTCATAAATGTCTTCCTTATTCAGTTGCCCTGTTTTTGAACCAGAAGTTCCGGTACGTTGACACACATATCCTTGAGCACAAGCTCACAGCTTGACTGACAAGATACGAAAATTTATCCGGAAATTCAAGAGCGCGGATTTTATTCGTCCATGATTTCCCCCTTCACAAAAAATTCTTTTGTAGAAGCTCGATAGCATGGAAGCCTTGAAAAAAGTCCCGCCAAGCTGGATCACCATGGGTGGCGCGCGCCTTACAATTCGGCAGCGATGCCGATTAAGTTTTGATAAATAGCTGGTTTTGTTTTCCTGTCCTCATTGAGTCGCTCAAGAACCTGCGTCGTTCACTCCATGTCATCTGTATGCTGAAAGATCTGCCATCCATCTGGCCAAGGAGATCCAAGCGAAAAGCTATGATGCATTGATCGCGCACACCACAATCGTTTTTATCCGATATCTCCTACGCGCTTGCCTTTAAGCTCACATAAATTTTATCCAATGGAATTGGAATTCGTTCGCATCATTAAATTCCTGTACGAAACCAGGATGTTCTCCTTCAGGGCCAAAAGCTTCCAAAAAAAGTTTAATCTTTCCAAATTGAAGGGGATTAAGGTCATCCAAGCGTTCGGGTGGTCGTGTATAACGATAAAACATTATGGCTGGTCGTCCGGTTGATTGCCAAAGCCGGTAAGCCATTTTGAATTCCACTTCCGTGCCGGAATCATTCGCAATGTTAGTTTTTGGATCGATGCCGCCGGTAGGTGTTCCAAAACCCAGCCACAGAATACCAAGAAAAATGTCCCAAGTTTCCACCGGCATTTGTTGTAGGGTTACTTCCTCTGGTCTTCCCATAAAGGGTGCCACATGAGTGCGCCAGTCTAGGGCTTCGACTATAAGACCATAAGACTCCACGAGGCTACCCGACCGATTGAATTCATTAACAACCGCCAGCAGCCGATCGCGTTCTTGCGTCACATCAGTTGGTGAAGCGACAAAAATGCGAACTTTTCTGTAGTGCTTATTAGAGGCCATTTTGATTCCCAAGCAAAGGAATGTTGTTAATTCCAAATATAAGCATGATCTATCCTTAAAACAAGCTAATCAACAACGCCCCAACCACCATAATACTCGCCCCCACCAAGCGTTCTTTGAATCCGGTTTCTTTGAAAATCAAAAATCCCCACAACACGCTTATCACCGTACTTGTGCGTTTAATGGCAATGACGTGCGCCACCAGGGTCAAGCTCACCGCGAGCATTTGAAAAATAACCGTGAGCGCGGAAAAGAAACCGATTGGAATCAATTTTTTGAAAACCGTTGGAATCTGTTGCAGCGCGCGCGGCGATTTGTAGAGCATGATCGGAATCAACACCACGGCCATGCAACTCGTCGCGGCGAGGCTCCAGAACAGCGGCGAAGAATTTTGAATGCCGATTTTGTCGCAATTCGAAGAAATGCTCCAAAGGAAAGCGGTGATGAGCATCAGCCGCGGCCCCGGCTCTTGGAGCAATGCTTGAAACGGAGCGAAATAGCCCCGCGCGGTTGCGTTGAAATTCAGCACGTACGAGCCGATCACAATCAACACAATGCCGATGACACCGCTCAGATCGGGAAACTCTCCGATCATAAACGGCGAGGTGAGCAAGAGAAACATCGGCGTCAAGGCGACCAGCGGCACGGTGAGCGACAGCGCCGATTGTTTGATCGCTTTCATATACAAGATCGTGCAGACCGCATTCAGCCCCGCGCCGAGGAAAAGCGCGATCCAGAATCCTTGCCCCAACGGCGGTATTTTGATAAAGAACAAAATCGGCAGCAAAAACGGCAGCGCGAAAAATCGCAGCGCCCACGCGATCACGTATTCATCGATATCCGCCAGACCTTTTTTGCTGAAGACATCTTTGAGCGATTCGCAGAATGCTGTTAAAACCGATAATATGAACCAAGTCATCAATATAAAAAGGCAAAACGATTTGGGACAAAACCATTAAAAGCTCCATCCCATTGTTTTGCCCAAAATAGTTTTGCCTTTTCAATTAATTCGTTCCAGTCAAGCCTTTGCGATTCTTCACAAATTTATCCGCCCATTCCAACATCTCCGCAAGCGTGTGCAGCACGGATTCGCGCGCGGTGTAGCCGTGGCTTTCGTGCGGGAGCAACACCAGACGGGCGGTGGCGCCGTTGCCTTTCAGCGCTTGATAGAGGCACTCGGATTGAATCGTGTACGTGCCCGGATTGTTGTCGGCCTCGCCATGAATGAGCAAAATCGGCTCATTGATTTTGTTGGCGTGCATGAACGGCGAAACTTTCATGTACAGCTCCGGCGCTTCCCAAAATGAGCGGCGCTCGCTTTGAAAACCGAAGGGCGTCAGCGTGCGATTGTAGGCGCCACTGCGCGCGATGCCGGCGGCAAAAATATCCGAGTGCGCCAGCAAATTGGCCGTCATGAACGCGCCGTAGCTGTGGCCGGAAACGCCGACGCGGTTGCGATCGATCACGCCCATCGAATCGAGCTTATCAATCGCCGCTTTGCCGGCGCCGACGATTTGCTCGACATACGTGTTGTTCATCGTCTCCGGATCGCCAACGACCGGCATGGTCGCATCCATCAAAACCGCGTAACCCTGCGTGACGAAAAACAGCGGCGACGCGCCGCGGAAAAAAGTAAATTGATACGGCGAGCCGCGTACTTGTCCGGCCGTTCCGGCGTCGGAGTATTCAAGCGGATACGCCCAGATTAGCAGCGGCAATTTCGTGCCCTGCTGATAATTCGGCGGCAAATACAACGTGCCCGACAGATCAACGCCGTCGGCGCGTTTGTATTTCACCAAATCTTTTTTCAAACCGGTGAGTTGCGGCGCGGGATCTTTGAAATCGGTGAGCGTCGTGCGCGCGTTCTTTTTGAGATCGGTGAGAAAATAATTCGGCGGCTCAGTTTGCGATTCGTAGCGCGTGACGATGGTGTTGCGATCTTTGCCGGTGAAAGCCGTGAATGACTCGTAGGCCTTTTCCGGTGAGCGGAAAATATTTTGCTTCGCCAGCGTTTTCAAGTTGAAGCGATCCAGCCGCGGACGCTCGCCGGTTTCCGAAGCACCGCGCGCGCTCAGATAAATCCAATCGCCTTCCTGCAACAGCACGGTTTCGCCGTTCGGACGAATGTCATAAACGGGCCGGCCGGGATCGTTGTACGCGTCGTTGACGCTGAGATCGAAAACCACTTTGCGCGTTTTTTGCGGATCATTCAGATTAAGAAACGCGGTGGTGCGCCAGCGTCGATCGCGATCATATTCCGCCAACAGCGCCTCATCGCGTTGCGCCGTCCAATCAAGGCCGGCGTAGCGATGTTGAATCGGCATGATCTCGATTGGCGCGCCACTAAAGGGAGCGGCGAGTGTCATCAGCGCGGAATGCCGAGCCGTGCATCGGTTGGCGTGTCGATGTTGACGGTTTTATTTTGCTGAATCCACTTGATAGTTAAACGCGTGTATTGCGTCAAGCGTTGGCGCGCGCCGAGCTCGGGATTCACGCGTATGCCGCCCAATTTCAAAACTATCCTCCTTCCACCGCAGAGTGGGCTGAACGTTAAACTGGCGTTTTTGTTTTTTGAATGCTTTCCAGCCAGATGCAAAGGTGCAACCATCTTCACCACGACTTGCCGTGCACCGGCGCGAGCGGATCGGCGGCGTATTCGTTGTCCTTGCTGCGCGCGGCGATGCTCTGATCCCAATTCGGCGGCAATTCCATCACATGCCCGCATTTTTTGCAGGTGCGGCGCTCGAGAGATGAATAGAAATTGCGCATCACCATCGGAAATTGTTTGACGATGTCTTCGAGAAAAAAATATTCTTCGTACAAAAGATTGCCGCACTTTTCGCAGAAGTACAGGAAGCCGTCGTTCTCGCCTTTTTGCCGATGCTTCTCGATGATCAAGCCGTAGGTGTTGGCAAAACGCTGCGGCGAATGCGGCACTTTCGGCGGAATCAAAAACATCTCGCCTTCGCGCAGGGTAATTTCCCAGTGCTTGCCGTCTTTGTAGAGCTTGATTTTGATGTCGCCTTTGAGCTGCAGGAACAACTCTTCGCTCTCATTATAATGATAATCCTTCCGCGAGTTCGGGCCGCCGGAAACCATCACGATAAAATTGTCGTTGCCTTTGAAAATGGTTTCGTTCGCCACCGGCGGCATCAGGCGGGCTTTGTTCTTCTCGATCCAGCCCATCAGGCTGAAAGGCTCGAGGGCTTTTTGGGATTCGCGAGCATCCATGTCATCCTCCTGTTTGCGTTTGTCAACAGTTTCAAAGTTAGAGGCTTTGATTTAAAAAATTCGCCAACGGATAAAAAATTTTATCCGCGGGCTTCTTCAATCCGTGGGCATTGATTTTTTAAGCCGGATTGATTCTGTCCGCAAGTCAATCAAGTGTTGCAATGCATTTCAGTTCAACCGCAATCGGCGTCGGCAGGCGATTAACTTCGACCGTGGTGCGGCATGGTTGATTGTCTTTGAAATACTCGGCATAAACGCGATTGAACGTCGCAAAATCAGCTTTCATATTCGTCAAGAAGACCGTCACGTCGACGATTTTATCCCAGCTCGATCCGGCTTCTGCCAAAACGTATTTGATGTTGCGGAAAACGGAATGGCATTGCGCCGCGATGTCATACGAAACGATGTTGCCGTTTTCATCCAGCTCGACGCCAGGAATTTTGTTCGTTCCTCTTTCTCGTGGGCCAATGCCGGAAAGGAAAAGCAAATTTCCGGCGCGGTGCGCGTGCGGATAAGGGCCGACCGGCTCGGGGGCCTGTGATGAAATAATTAAGTCCAACAAATTTAGCATAATGTTTAAGCGCGGAAGCGCATCAATAATGGTGCGCGAAAATCAATCCGGTTTCTTCCAGTTTTTCGATCAAATCTCTTCGCTTGCGCGCCAGAATTTTTAGTCGTCGTCTTTTATACGGACAGATGAGGCCGATCTCTAAAACCAGCTTCGCCATCGTAGCAATCTTTTCATCCGGTGACTCGGCAAGTTTTTTTAGGCGGATGATATTATTATCGGTGATGTGTGACTGCTTTAAATATCCGAAGAGTTCACGTTCCTGATCGATGCCATCCCTTTCTTCCCTCGGGCGCGTAGAGCATTTTTTGCAAATATGCTTACAATGGCCTTTGCCGGAGAATTTTTCGTTTGGCAAATGGCGTCCACAAATTCTACACCAATGGCTCATCCTCGCAACCTTGCTTCGAGTGAAATGCTCGTGTCCGGTGAAGATGCATTGTTAGTTGGCGAGCAAAATGCAAGAAAATACGGAGCGGTCGCCACAAAGAGATCGGCGCTCCCGAAGACGGGATTTAGTCCTGACGCCCCGGACAAAGATCTCGAACCGGTACATGGACTGGTGGTCGACCGCTCCGCAGCATATTTTACTAAATCATTTGCACTTTGTCAACCGGATTTTTGCAATTTGACACAAACATTCTTCGGCTCGGTAAAAAAGCGCAGCGCTTCGAGCCCGCCTTCGCGGCCCAAGCCGGAATTTTTCATCCCGCCGAACGGCGTGCGCAGATCGCGCAGCATCCAGCAGTTGATCCAGATAATGCCGGATTGAATCGCATTGGCGAGGCGATGCGCGCGCGTTAAATTCTCCGTCCAGATCGTCGTGGCGAGTCCGTATTGGGTGCTGTTCGCATATTGCAAAACTTCTTCTTCCGAATCAAACGGCATGATCGTCACCACCGGCCCGAAGATTTCTTCTTGATTCGTGCGGCAATCAGACGACAGGCCTTCGATCACGGTCGGCTCGACAAACCAGCCATTGGCGCAGCGGCCTTCGACTTTCGCGGGCTTGCCGCCGCATAAAATTTTTCCGCCTTCCTGTTTCGCCAATTCAATATAGTAGAGAATTTTTTCGTAGTGCGTTCTTGAAACGACCGCGCCGAGATTGCTGCTCTCGAGCAAAGGATCGCCGACTTGCAGTTTTTTCGTGCGTGCGACAAAATCATTTTTAAATTTCTCATAAACAGGACGCTCGATAAAAATCCGCGAGCCGCAGAGACAGATCTCGCCCTGATTGGAAAAAGAAGAGCGCAGTGTCGTTTGCAACATTTCTTCGTAGTTGCAATCGGCAAAAATGATGTTCGGATTTTTGCCGCCCATCTCGAGCGAAAGTTTCTTGAACCGCGGCGCGGCGATTTTGGCAATCTCGGCGCCGGTGCGCGTGCTGCCGGTAAATGAGATGGCGGAAATTTTCGGATGCGCGGAAATCGCAGCGCCGACTTTGTGGCCGTACCCATGCACGATGTTCAAAACGCCCGGCGGCAATCCCGCGTCGATACAAAGTTTGGAAAGCATGTACGCCGTCATCGGCGTAATTTCGGAGGGCTTGCCGATCACGCAATTGCCGGCGGCAAGAGCCGGTGCAATTTTCCACGTAAATAAATACAACGGCAAATTCCACGGCGAGATGCAACCGGCGATACCAAGCGGTTGGCGCAACGTGTAGTTGATCGCCGTGTCCGCCATGATATGCGCCTCGCTGGAGAAATGAATGATCGCCGTGGCAAAAAAATGAAAATTGCTCGAAGCGCGCGGAATGTCTACGCTCTTGGCCAACCATACCGGCTTGCCGTTGTCGATGGATTCGGCTAACGCGAGCTTATCACGGTTCTGGTCAATCAGTTGAGACACTCGCATCAACAGCCGCGATCTCTCTTCGACCGGCGTGATTGACCATTTCGGAAAAGCCTTTTGAGCGGCAGCCACGGCCATCGCCACGACGCGCTCGTCGGAATCGGGAACGCAGGAGTAGATTTCACCGGTGGCGGGGTTGTAATTGTCGATGTACTGATTTGAGGCCGGAGCGGCAAGCTCGCCGTTGATATAATTTTTAATCTTTTCCATGATAAAAAATGATGAAAAATATCCGTTGGCAGCTTTTATCAGTTGGGCATCGACTTCTGAGTATAATAAAACCCCAAATTCTTCTCAAACTCCGCCGGCAGTTCCGGCAGGGCCGAGCGCGGAATGAGAAACGTGGAAAGATTGGACAAATCAAAAAAGATTTTGTGGCTTTCTATCGTCGTGCGCAAATAATGATAGCCGGAGGAGCCGCCGGTGCCGATTTTCGAGCCGATCATCCGCTGCACCATCTGCGCGTGGCGGTAGCGCCAGGTCGTCAACAGCTCGTCGATCTCGATCAACACCGTCAGCAAGCGGAAGGGAAGGTGCAAAATCGGCTCGTCGCGATATAAGTTAATCAACAGCGCAGCGAGCGTGGCGCGGAAAGAGAGCCGCCGCTGCCCTTTTTTGATCACCTGTTGGTGCTTCGCCTCGTCGAACAGCGCCTCAAAACTCTCCTCGGTTTTGGCAAGCTCCAAAAGCTGGGCTTCGCGTTCTTCTTCCGCAAGCGTTTGATTGGCTTGCACGATCTGGCGATCATTCTCCAACATTCTCACGACGGCATGGCGATAACTCGACCAAAAATTGAACCCCTGAAAATCGAGAAACGGCGTGCGCTCGAGCCAGCTTTCGATAAGCTGAAACAAGGAAGGTTTCTCTTCCGCTTGCCGGACGATTTCCTGATGCGCCGGGGACAAGCGCAAAAAATAAGCACTGGTGTCGTACATTTTGCGCAGCTCCGGCTTGAGGCCGAGCCTGTTCTCAATCAAGCGAAATTGAAAGCTTTGAAAACCGGAGGCGGGCGTGAGCAAATCGCGGAATTCGAGAAAATCCAGCGGCGTCATGGTTTCGAGAATGCGCAGTTGCTCGACGATGACTTTTTGAATCTCGGTGATTCGGTTCAGCCGATCGACGGCGATTCCCACGGCCTTCTCTTCAACGTAATCGCGCTGAAAGATTTCGATGACGGAATCCAGCTCGTGCAAGATTTGCTTGAACCACAGCTCGTAGGCTTGATGCACGATGATGAAGAGCATCTCGTCGTGCGCCGGCTTGCCGTGCTCAACACTTTTGGGGGATTGGCTGGCGAGCAGGCGGTCGAGCTGGAGATAATCCGAGTAATAAAGGGGAGAGTGCGGCCGCTGCATGAAACTCACCTTTTGGTTTTGGGCTTTAGCTGCTTGAGAAAATCTGAGATTTCGCTTTTGTATATTTTTTGGAGCGCCAAAGCCTTTCGGAGCACGATCTTGATTCTGGCTGGCTCTAAGTCAATGCCGTATGCATGACGAAAGAGATGCCGGAAACTGCGTAGCTCGTTGAGCAGCCCGTATGACGATTCAGAGATAAACGCCGGACGAATGCCATTGATCTTTAGCTTCATTTTGTTGAGCAGTTCTTTGTGCCAAGCCATTTGATCGACTATGTGATTTTCAAAGTGGTCTGCAACGAGCCTAAACAGATCTTCAAAGGCGCAATACAAGTTGTGCAACTGATAGGCAAGGCTTTCCAGGGCGAGAGGGTCTTTGGCATAGCCCTTCTTTCTCCGGCTAATCTTGCGATAAATTTTTTCGATCAGCTTTTGCTGATCACGAATGCTCGCTTCGAGTGCGGTGAGTTGTTTCTTTTCCATTCCAAGCCAGTTTCCAAAATTCGATTTTTGAGATGATGCTTTTCAATCTGAATGACGTCCACTTCTCGTCCCATTAGCCCGGAGAGCTCGGCCATGAACGTGAAATACTTTTCATCAGTTAGACCTTCAACCGCCAAGTCAACGTCGGAAGTCTTCCGAAAACGCTCTTTTTTCGTCAGTGAGCCGAAAACGTAGGCACGGGCGAAACCGTACCGGGCTGCCAATTGCGGCAACGCGCGCAACAATTGCTTGAGCGTTTGCTGTCTGATCTTCTCGTTTTCCTGCCGTTCTTTGCGAAGATGCTGGTCGAGAAGGGTGGTTTTGAATGGCCTGGTCATTGCGTTTCATCAATATATTCCGGCAAAAGGTACGCAATTCGTGGGCAAAAGTCAAGCCTCGACAAATAGAATCTCCCTTGCGTTTTTGAAAATTATTGTTATGTTTAAGCAGCAAAGCCTGTCACGCACACGGATCAAAAACGCACACGGAGTTATGATGACTCTGCCAACCTTTGATGACATCCAGGCCGCCGCTGTGAGATTGGATGGCGTGGCGCATCGCACGCCGGTGCTCACTTCGAGCTTTTTGGACAACCTGACCGGCAATCATCTTTTTTTTAAATGCGAAAATTTTCAGCGCGCCGGCGCTTTCAAATTTCGCGGCGCGTATAATGCTCTGGCGCAATTGACGCCGGAGCCGCGCCGGCGCGGCGTCGTGGCCTACTCGTCCGGAAATCATGCGCAAGGTGTGGCGTTGGCGGCAAAACTTTTGGGAATCTCAGCCAAAATCGTCATGCCCAACGACGCGCCGGCGGCCAAGCTCGCCGCAACGCGCGGCTATGGCGCTGAAGTTGTTCTCTACAACCGGTACGAAGAAGACCGCGCCGCCATCGCGCGCGCGATTCAGGAGAAAGATCAACGCGCGCTGATTCCACCTTTTGATCATCCGCACATCATTGCCGGCCAAGGTACAATCGCGCTTGAATTATTTGAGCAAGCCGGCGCGTTCGATATTCTCCTCGCGCCGATTGGCGGCGGCGGGCTGATCGCCGGCAATTGCATTTCTGCTCATCAAATCTCGCCAACGACAAAAATCTACGGCGTGGAGGCGGAAGTTGCTAATGACACTTTTCTCTCGCTGCAAAAAGGCGAGCGCGTTTCCATACCGCTGCCGACGACGATTGCAGACGGCATGCAAGTGACGTCGCCGGGGGAGCTAACGTTTGCCATCATGCGCGAGCATCTTGCCGGCGTGTTGTTGGTCTCTGAAGACGAAATTAAAAACGCAATGCGCTTCGTTTTAGAACGAATGAAAATTCTCATCGAGCCGACGGGCGCAGTGCCGGTAGCGGCAGTGTTGAAAAATGAACTGGGCTGGTGTGCGAAGCGAATTGGGATTATCGTGAGCGGGGGGAATGTTGATATGGCGAAATTGGCCGGCATCCTGTCTGAATTGAATTGATAAACAGCCTTGTCGGGAAACCGTTCGTTTCTCAATTCGGTAAAAACTGCTTCGACAAATAAATCCCCCTTTTTTCCAGTCGTGATTGGCTGTCTTTTAAAAAGCGGCCGAGTTTTTCCGCGCCGACGGCGTAGACCGTGCCGTATTCGATGAGATCGTATTCGTCAACCATGCTGAGTTTTAAATCTTCAACTTCGAGATTTTGTCCGGGCACCAGCTCGGGCGGCGGCGCGACGTAACGCAATTTGCTGACCGGCACACCCCGAATGATTCCCGCCAGCTCCAATTCGCCGCCGGGCCGCACCACCAACACCGGCCCTCCCGAAAAACCGTAACGCGCCACCACATCCATGGAAAACGTGCCCGGATAGGGCGAGGGACTGACGAGACCGATGCTCAATTGTTTGATCTCGCGTGGATAGCCGAAGACGAAGGCAAGATCGCCCCATTTAACTTCCGTTTGATAGGCCACCGTATAGAGAAACGGCACGCCCACATTCGTCGAGGTTTTGACGAGCAGCAGTCCCAAATCGGCGCGCGGATCAACATAAAGCACCTCGGCCGGCTCCAGTTGATTGATTTGATTGATGACTTGATAAGTCTCGCGCCGCTTCACCGCGCGCGAAGAAAGAACTTTGGTGTCGCGGCCTTCGGCATCGCGGAAAAATGTGCGCACCGTATCCGGCGGGTTGATCACATGCTCGCAGGTGAGGATGAGCGTCTGCCGGGAATCTTGCGAGATGATCAGGCCGCCACCGCTGGTTTTTTGAATTTTTTTCGCTGTTTTGATCGCATTGGGGCCGGCCGCCAAGCGATAGCCAGTGGGACTGCCAGGCTCCGGCACAAATTGGTCGTTGCGCATCTCGTAGTGAAAAAATTCGAGGCGGTAATCGACGACCGCCGAGATGCCGACAATGGAGTTGACAATCGCGCGGACGCTTTCCTGGCTGGCCGGCGAGATCAAACTATGGCCGGAAAAATCGACGCGGGCTTCGTGGCTGGCGCGACCGCAGGCAAGCGCGAGAAAACTTATGGCGATCAGCTTGACGGACAAACGTCGCCGCCGCAGCGAAGTGAGATTGAAAACTGCAAAACGCCACCCGTCCATTCCTGTGTCACTCCCTTGCTAAAATGCCATGCCTCGTTACGCCCGTCTTTCTGCCGGCCTCACGAAACAGGCTTTTACTAAAAGACAAAAATCGGAGTGAAAACGTTTAGCCAACATTAAAGTCGACAAGCGGCGGCGCGAAAAATCAACCCGCCGCCGCTCGCCGGTTCCAATACGCTTTAACAACTAATACGGACGGCGCCGCCCTCTGCTGTCATCTCTCCGGCGATCGTTGCCGCCCCGGCGAGGGCCGCCACCACCGCCGCCGCGCCGTTCTTCGCGCGGCCGCGCCTCGTTGACAACGAGCGAGCGGCCCATCAACTCGTAGCCGTTGAGCGCCTGCATCGCCGCAAGCGCCTGGGCTTTCGCCGGCATTTCGACAAAGGCAAACCCGCGCGGCTCACCGCTGAATTTGTCTTTGATCAACGCCACGGAACTCACTTCGCCGTGGGCTTCAAATGCTTGGCGGAGATCGTCTTCCGTCACCTGGCGCGACAGATTACCAACATAGAGATTCACGATACGACTCCTTTGAATAGAAAGTTAACTGCTGTGTGATTGGTGAAGTGAAGGATTATCGCTGGAAATTGAGCGTCAAACGATTGCTCCGCCATTTCGCAGTTTTTGCTGCCTGCACGACTCATCAATCACGGTTTATGAGATTTCCTCGTCGCGATGGCCGTCATGACGCATCGCCGTGAGGAAGTGACACCATTGTTTAACTGAACAGCACCTCGATATCTTCCCTGCTTAAATGCTTGAACATGCCGCTGTCCGTCGTAATCAAATCCGCGACCAGCTCTTTCTTGCGCTCCTGCAATTGCAAAATTTTTTCTTCGACGGAGTCGCGCGTAATCAGCTTGTAGGCGAAAACCTGTTTGTCCTGGCCGATGCGATGGGTGCGGTCGATAGCTTGCATTTCCACCGCCGGATTCCACCACGGATCGTAAAGAATCACGTAATCGGCGGCGGTGAGATTAAGCCCGAAGCCGCCGGCGCGCAGGCTGATCAGGAATATTTTTATCGCGGCCTCGTTTTGAAATTGCTCCACCGGCTCCTGGCGATTTTGCGTGTGGCCGTCCAAATAGGCGTAGGGAATTTTTTGCTCGTCCAGATGGCCGCATATAATTTTCAACATGCGCACGAACTGCGAGAAGATCAAGACCTTGTGATTCTCCGCCAGAATATTTTCGAGAAATTCTTTCAGCGCCTCGAATTTGCCGGAGTCGTGATGGTATTTTTCCTCGGTCAAGCGCGGGTGGCAGCAAATCTGGCGGAGCCTGGTCAGGCCTTCGAGCACGTACATGCGGGATTTTTGCAAACCCTTCAAATCGATTTGTTGCATCACATGCGCCCGATAATAATCGCGCCAACGGTTGTAAGCCTTTTGCTGCTCGTCGCTCATGGCGCAATAGTACAAACTTTCAACTTTGGGCGGGAGTTCCTTCGCCACGTCATCTTTCGTCCGGCGCAACACGAACGGAAAAATGATTTTGCGCAGTTGCTGCGCCGCGCCATTGTCCTGCTCTTTTTCGATCGGCTTGGTGAACGCGCCTTTGAAATAATTCAAGCTTCCGAGCAGGCCCGGATTCAGAAAAGCAAACTGGCTCCACAAATCCTGCGTGTTGTTTTCCACCGGCGTGCCGGTCAGCACCAGCCGGTAATTCGCCTGCAGCAGCCGCGCCGATTTGGCGGTTTGCGACAGCGGATTTTTTATTTTTTGCGACTCGTCCAAAATCACATAATGAAATTTCATGTCTTTGAGAAACGCGATGTCGCGCCGCAAGACGCCGTAGCTGGTCAGCACGATATCGCACTCCTCGAATTGTTTCAGCCGGCGGCGCTCGAGCCCGGCGTGCGTCAAAAATCGCAAATCCGGCGTGAAACGTTGAATTTCTTTTTCCCAGTTGAACAAAACCGAGGTCGGACACACGATCAGGCTCGGCGTGGTGACGCCGCGGCTTTTTTCATTCTGCAAAAGCGACAGCGCCTGAATGGTTTTGCCCAATCCCATATCGTCCGCCAGACAGCCGCCGAAGCGGAACTCCTGCAAAAAATAGAGCCAGTTCAGTCCCTGCTTTTGATAAGGCCGCAGCTCGCCGCAAAAATTTTCCGGCGCCTGAATTTCCTGAATGCCGCGAAAATCGCGCAGGCGCCGCAAATTTTCCTGAAAGGTTGCGTCCATTTCCTTTTCTGCGGCGCTGTCAAAAAGCGCGTCAATCAGCGTGATGTGATGGCGCGAGACTTTGAGGCGCTCCTCGCCCGGCTCGCCGAGATTGAACAGATAAGAAAACTGCGCCACCCAATCCTCCGGCAGCAGCGCCATGCTGCCGTCACGCAATTTGACATAACGCGTGCGATGCGTCAATGATTTGCGCAGTTCCTTCAGCGACAGCATGATGCCGCCGAAATCGACCACCAGTTGCAGATCGAACCAATCAATCTCACTGTTGACGCTCACCTTCAGCGTGGGCGTAGCCCGCCGGACTTTGTGGCGTTTGAGCTGGTCTTCGCCGAAAATTTGAAAGCCTTGCGTTTGCAGTTTCGGTAATTCGAGCAGCAGCCAATCAATCGCGGCGCTTTCGCGGACGATAAATTCCCCGGTGGAAATTTGGCGCGCGCCGCTGGCGATGAGCTGCTCCTGTGCCTGACTCTCATGGTCTACATCGCGAACCACACGCCAAAAGTTCAGCCCTTCGCCGCTGTGCACGAGAAGCTCGCGCCGCTCCGCCTGTCCGGTGAGCGTTTCAGCCGGCGGCTCACCATCAACCTCCTGGCTGCCGTACAAAAATTTCAACCGGATTTTCAGAATCTCGATATACTCTTCAAGATAGAGCCGCTTCGCTTCGAAGTGATTGAGCGCCGGCAGGGAATCGCGGTTCGGCAGCGCAAAATAAGACAGCAGCGGAGAAGCCGGCGTCAGTGAAGCAAAAAAATCGCTCAACTCGGCTTTTGGAATGATAAGCGGGTGTTGTTGGCGCAGCGTTTGGAGAAAATAAATGAACGGCGGCGGCGCCTTTTCGCTCGCGTTCTGTTTTTCCGCGCCCGCGCTGCCAAGGGCCGCATTTTCAAGCTTAAAAATTTCGTGCCCGCGCAAAATCCAAATCGGCTCGCTGGTTAAAATGTGCGTGTCCTGATCGAAAGGAAATTGCTCGCCGGCAACCAGCAGCGTCGGCAGCAAGTGCAAATCCTCGGCGTTTTCCTGCAGACGTATTTCAAAGCGCGCCACCTCAGCGCGAAGGCGCAAAGGATGTTGTCGCCGCTCGTCCTCGGCCAGATAAATCTCGCTGTCGCGCAAAAGATCGAAGAGCATGCCGTGGCGTTGGCCGTAGCCCACCTGATAACCGTTGCGTGGAAAATAGGTGTAGGGATAAGCGTTCGGCTGTTCGATGGAATCCAGCAGCATGAGCGCGAGCTTTTCCTTCTGCGACAGGTTGAGGCGATAATAAGGCTGCTCGCGCAGGAAGGTCGGATAGGCCGCGCCGTAGCTGCCGTCTTTGCGGCGGCGGGCGCGATAAGACGTCATCGTCCAAACGTTGCGCCCAAGCTGCAGGGTGAAATAAATTCCCCACGTCGAGCGATCGCTCAAATATGAACCAAATGATTGCCGTTGTGTTTCGGGCGCGGCCGATTTTGGAAAGGCATTCAAAAGCCGCCGCCAATCCGGCTGGTGATTCTCTTTTAGGGACTCGACGGGGGAGGGGGCAATTATGTTTTTGAATTTTTCCGAGGTGCGTTGGGAAGAAACGCCGCCATCGTGATGATAAAAAGCGCGCGTTTGCAAGAGCGTAGCGATGATATGCTTGCAAGTAAATTCATACGGACAGTTGCAAATCGTGATGAAGCCGTTGCCGTTGCGATGCACGACGACGTTGTATTCCTGCTGTCCGCGCACCCGCGCGGTGACGCGTTTATCGTCCACGCGGAGGAGTTGAACCCGGCCATGACGGTAATACTCCGCTCCCCGCTCGTAAATTTCCGGCGTTGCGAGCTGCTGAATTTCGCCGTTTTCGATTTGCATTTCAGATGGATATTTTAACCAAACAACTCGATGATTTCGATTTGTCGAATGACGCCGTCTTGAATCAATGTGTCTTGTTTGAATATCGCTTCATCGACATCTTGCAAATAGCCTTCGGTTCTGGTAATAGCGTCCAAGATATGATGAAGGAAGATTGCTTCGTCACGCTTCATAGATTATTCGAAGATCGCGTTTGATTCTATCTCGGAGGTATGGGCTAATAGCAGCCTCGGTTAACAAGTCAACTTTTTTGCCGAGAGCAGCGGAAATCTGCCGTTCCAGTGCCACGAGTGCTAGCAAGCTTTTCCGCTTTGAAAACTCGACCAACAAATCAACATCACTTTGATCGTTAAATTCTCCGCGTGCCATTGAGCCAAAAACGCCTATTTTCGCGACGTCGTTTTGGCGGCAAATCTCAATCAACTTATTGGTGTCAAAAGGAAAAGTAGCCATAGATTCTTTCCGAATTAATCCGGCTGATCGGTGATCGTCACTTTTTCTTCCCCATCCGCCGCAATCAAAATCGTCATTTCATACGCCGCTTGCCGCACCATGCACACGCCGCGGGTTTTGTGGCAATAATAATAGAGCAATTCCAGCCGCAAAGCCGTGCCGCCGAAATTCGGCAGGACGTGAAATGGAATCGCCATTTCATTTTTCGGCTCGCTGATCGCCATCAATCCCGCGTCGAAAACCAACGCGCCGTTGATCGTCCGCGCCAGAAACTGGAACGGCGAACCGGCGTTGAATGCGGTGTTTTCCGGCAGCTCGATTTTCAGAACAAGCTGCGTGGCATTGGGCGACAACGTTTGCCCGGACAGTCGCGTTACCGGCGTATTCACATGCACCAAATGCTCGGCGTGCGGCGCATGATGCGCCGTCGCTGCCTGCGGTTTCAGCTTTAACGTGGCGACTTCTTTGCTGTGCAAATCGGCCACGCGAACAGCGTGATTGTTGGTGTCGGCGAT
>Ga0073934_10002368_pt1 | contig 39749 bp, 30 predicted proteins | sample LarsenN4metaG_FD_76834 | JGI IMG/M metagenome (GOLD analysis project Ga0073934, IMG submission 76834) | Hot spring sediment bacterial and archeal communities from British Columbia, Canada, to study Microbial Dark Matter (Phase II) - Larsen... ... | reverse complement strand
GCGATGCCGCCGTGCTCACCGTATCGGTCGTGGAGCGCGCGCGGGATCGACTCGCGTTGGGGCTGCGCTACGACGACGAGCGACGGGCCGCGCTCCTCTTCACCGCCACCGTCCACAGCTTCCTCCTGCATGGAACCGTCGCACGCCTCGATCTGCGCTTGGGGCAGGAGACGCAGATCGGCGCCTCGGTGCAGCGCCGGCGCGGAATCACCGGAAGGCTGGGCGCGGGGATCGGAGTGCGCTGGAGCCAGGCCCCGCTCGTCCTTCCGGCCGCGGAGGGCGGGCGTCAGGATCTCGAGATCTGGACCGGAACGCTCGCGCTCGGGCTCGCGGTCTATCGCGACCTCTACGTCGGTGCCGAGGGCAGGGCGGAGGCGACCCGCGCGCAGAGCGGCGCGGCGAGGTCCCGGCTCGTCTCGGCTGCTGGAGTCGTCGACCTCGAGTCGCTCGATCGTGTGGATTTCCCCCGCAGCGGCACCGACGTGAAGGGAAGGCTCGAATGGGGGCTGAGCGACGTCTCGTCAGGGGGGTGGTTCGCCTCCACCATCATCGACGCGCGTTTCTTCCTGCCTCTCTTCGATCGGCTGACGATGGATGCCGGCGTACACGCAGGATATGCGCGCGGCGCGGATCTCCCGGCTCATCGCAGGTTCTTCCTCGGCGGCACGTACCGCTCCGCCGTCTTCCGCGACACGCACCCGACGTTCTCGGGGTTCTCCACGCAGGCGCGCTCGGGGCGGGCCGTCCAATCCGGTTCCATGGGGCTTCGGTGGGAGGTGCGGCCCGATTGGTTCGTCAGGGCGGGCCTCGAGGTCGGGGCCATTCAGGACGATTGGGTGCTTCCCCTCGAGGGCGAGACCACGGCCGTGTCGCTCGGCGGAGGGCTTCGTACGAGGATCGGACCGGTAACGGCTCAGATCACGAAGGTGATCGACGGACCCGACCCGCGGGTGTCGGTGAGCGTCGGCCGGAGCTTCTGATGAAGAAGGCGATGCGGATCGCGTTGTGGACCGTCGGAGGGCTCGCTGCGCTCGTCCTCCTGGTGGTGCTCGTGGGCATGTTCCTCCCCGTTCGCCACTCGGCCACCGTCGCGCGCGAAGTCCGCGGCACGCCCGAGGAAGTGTGGAGCGTCATCACCACCGTGGAAGAGTTCCCGGCATGGCGACCCGACGTGGAGCGTGCCGAACGGCTGGAGCCCATCGGCGGCTGGCCGGCATGGCGCGAGGAAGGACCCTCCGGAACGCTCACGTTCGCCCTGGCGGCCGTCGAACCCCAGCGTCGCCTGGTCACCGAGATCGTGGACGAAGGGCTTCCGTTCGGCGGCCGGTGGACGTACCTGCTCGAGCCCACGCCCGCGGGGACGCACCTGACCATCACCGAGGACGGCTTCATCTACAACCCCGTCTACCGGTTCGTATCCCGCTTCTTCATCGGATACGAGAGCACCGCCCAGACGTATCTCGACGCCCTCGAAGCCAGGATGGCTCGGGGTTGATGGTCTTTATAGCTTACCGACCCCATTCGCCCAGGTACGGCAATGGTATCGGGGCCTGTAGCTCAGGTGGTTAGAGCGTGCGCCTGATAAGCGCAAGGTCGGTAGTTCGAGTCTACCCAGGCCCACTCGCACTCCCCACGTCTTCGGCCACCGGCGAGTGAACCCCTTCGCGGGCGACGTTCCAGCGGCACGGGTACCGCTCTTCGCCCTGGGGCGACCGAGCTTGCCGTTCCCACACCCCTGGAACTACAGGGAGCCGCTCCGGATCCTCGACGCGTTCTTCGTGGGCGCGGAACGGGACGCCGGCTCCCGCAGGCACAACCGCTACCTCGCCGTGCCCGGCCTCCCGCACGTCCTCGTCACGCGGGAGCCGGCAGTCATTCGCGCGGTGCTCTCGGCCACCAGCGATCAGCCAGGTGACTTCGACCGGGATACCATGCCCGCCGACGGGATCGCGCGCGCGACGGGGACGGATTCCCTGTTGTACGCCAACGGCGCCCTCTGGCGGAGGCAGAAGAAGCTCGCCGCTCCGTCGTTCAGCCGCTCCAACCTGTTCGAACCCGAGAAGTTTCGCGATTTCGAGCTGACGTTCCGGGCCACCATCGCCGAGCGCCTGGAGGCGCTGCGCGCGAGGCAGGAGGCGAGCGGCCAGAAGGTCACGCGCGTCGCGCTCGAGCCCGAGATCCAGGTGGTGATGCTCGAGATGCTCGTGAACAATTTCTTCGGCGGCAGCGTGGAGTACGAGGATCTCCGCGACCGATTCGTACCCGCGCTGGTCTTCCTGATCGACCACATGGTGAGCGATACGGTGGCGCACAGGCTGCGGAAGCCCTTCCGCGTGCTGTCACCGCAGCGGGGACGACTTCGGCGGGCCCGCCAGGACTTCGAGCAGCTCACCGACATCGCCCTTTCCGGTCGCAGCGAGGGCCGGGGCCTCTGGGGTCATTTCAAATCGGATGCGGCGGACGCGGCACTGCGCAGCAACATCCGCGTCTTTCTCGCGGGTGCTCTGGAGGCGACGACGTCGTTCGCGGCGTGGGCCCTCTCGCACCTGGCGCGTGCTCCCGAGATCCAGGAAGCCCTGCACGCCGAGGTCGAGAGCATCGACGTCTACGAGCCCGCGAGCCTGGCGGAGGCCGCGGTGCTCAACAGCGTGCTCGAGGAGACGCTCCGGCTCACCCCGTCGCTGTATTTCCTGCCGCGCAGAGCGACGGTCGACACGTGGATCGAGACGGCAGACGGGCGGAGGATGCTGATCCCGCGGGGCACGCACGTCGTGCTCGACGTCTGGCACGCCAACCGGTGCGAGGACTTCTGGGGTGCGAGCGAGTGCGGCTATCCCGCCGAGACCTTCGCTCCCGCCCGCTGGGAAGCACTCGAGAAGAAGGGACGCTCGGCGAAGGAAGTGCTCCACTTCGGTTTCGGGCACGGGCCCCGCGTCTGTCCCGGCAAGTTCCTGGGCTTGCTCGAGGTGGCGCTGGTCGTGGGGGCATTCGTGAAGGTGTTCCGCTTCACCGCGGTGCACGCGCAGAACGAAGCGAAGGCGGGCGTGTCCACGAAGCCGGCGGACGGCGTGCTCGTGGACCTGGAAGTACGGCGGCCCGCGACGCCGTAGCCCGGCACGGCGAAGAGCGCATGGAAGGAACCGTGGCGCGACCCGAACATGGTAGCTGGGTGTCCGCCTGCCGTGGTGGGCGCTCTCAGACATGAGCGAGCGATCCGTGCTCCTGGCCGAGGTGGTGGCGGTCTCGGCCGCGGTGTCGTCGGATCCAAAGCGAACAGGCAAGGTGTCACTCCTCGCCGACTTCCTGGCGAGGGCCCCGACGGATGACGTGCCTGCGGCGGTCCGCCTGCTGAGCGGCTCGCTTCCGACGGGGGCCCTCGGCGTCGGTCCTTCCCGTCTGAGGTCGGCGTATGCCGAGGCGTCTGCGCAGACGACCCTCGGCATCCCCGGACTGCCGCTGACTCTGCGGGACGTCGTCCGCGGTCTCGAGGCGGTGGCAGGGGCAGGGGGATCGGGTTCGGTCGGGCGCAAGGTCGCGCTGCTGCGCTCGTTGCTGGAGCGCGCCACGCCCGACGAACGGGATTTCCTGCTGCGTCTCTGCTTCGGCGAGCTCCGCCAGGGGGCGCTCGATGGCGTCATGCTCGACGCCGTGGCGGCTGCGTTCGCGGTGGGGCACCAGCGCTTGCGCCGCGTGCACATGCTCACGGGCGATCTCCCGCACACTGCGTGGGTCGCCGCGACCTCCGGAAACGAGGGCCTCTCGGCGATCGGGATTCGTATCTTTCGCCCTCTCGAGCCGATGCTGGCTGCCACGGCGGACACGCTTCGTGAAGCGCTCGCTCGCCACGGCACGTGCATCCTGGAGTGGAAGCTCGACGGGGCGCGCATCCAGGCTGACAAGTCGGGCGGCGAGGTACGCGTCTACACGCGTACGCTGCGAGACGTGTCCCTCGCGCTTCCCGACGTCGTGGCTGCTGTGGCGGCGATCCCGGCTCACGGCGTCGTTCTCGACGGCGAAGCGATCGCTCTCCGGCCCGACGGACGTCCTCACCCGTTCCAGACCACGATGAGCCGGTTCGGCGCGAGCGGGCCCGGCGGCCACGATGCTCCGTTGCCGCTCACGCCCTTCTTCTTCGATCTGCTCCAACTCGACGGCGAGACCCTGATCGACCGACCGCAGCGGGAGCGGACACGCCGCTTACGAGCGCTGATCGCCGAGGAAGACCTGCTGCCGACGCTCGAGACCTCCTCGGCGACCGAGGCCGAGGAGTTCATGAATGGCGCGCGCGCGGCGGGACACGAAGGTGTGGTGGCGAAAGACCCCGAAGCACCGTACGAGGCGGGACGCAGAGGCAGGGCGTGGATCAAGGTGAAGGACGCCCGCACCCTCGACCTCGTGGTCCTCGCCGTCGAGCGAGGGAGCGGCAGACGGGCGGGTTGGTGGAGCAACATCCACCTCGGTGCCCGCGACGCCGAGGGCGGCTTCGTCATGCTCGGCAAGACGTTCAAGGGCATGACCGACGAGACGCTGCGCTGGCAGACCGAGACGTTTCCCCCGCTGGCCACGCACGTGGAAGGGCACGTCATGTATCTGCGGCCGGCCGTCGTCGCGGAGATCGCCTTCAACGAGATCCAGCGGAGCCCGCGCTACCCTGGCGGGCTCACGCTCCGCTTCGCGCGGCTGGAGAGGTATCGCCCCGACAAGACGCCGGAGCAGGCCGACACGATCGAGACGGTCCGGGAGCTGTTCAGCGCCCAGACCGGCGGGGGTGCTCCCTGAATCAGCCGCGCGAGCCGAGATAGGCCCTGACCGCGGGCGGCAGACGACGGCGCACGAGCGCCTGCTCGAGGCTCGGAGGGAGTGCGGGCTCGAGACCTGGCTGCACGGCTGGGTCTCCTGCGCCGGCGTCGTTTCCCGTCGCGAGCCGAACCGTGCGCCCTCCGACGAGGGCCGCGATGGGCACCCCGGCCCGGTAGAGGATCCGGTTCCGCACGCTCGCGGGGACGCGAGGGCCGGGTGTGACGATGCTCGTGAGGTTGAGCGGATCGGCGGCGCTGATCGCGATCGGCTCCTCGGAGGGGGCCTGTCGCCGCACCGCCCGCAGCTTGCCCACCGCCTCGGGCAGAGCGAACTGCTCGCCGCTGAAGCCCGAGACGAAGCGCCCGCCACGGATCTCTCCACGCGCCTCGAGGCGGCGATACGTCCTCAGGAGCTCCCGCCACGCGACGCGGAAGGGCTCGCGAGCCAGCACGGTGCGGAACACGACGCCATACCGGCGGAGGAGCGACCAGGCGAGCTCTTCCACCGCGCGCTCGGGGTCATGACGGGAGACCGTGGGCGTCAGCGACCAGCGACCGGCCCCTTCCACGCCGAAGGGCGAGGTGGAACGGCGGCGCGTGCCGCTCTCGCGTACGGGGCGGCGGCTGGACGAAGTGAGCAGCGCCCGAAGGCCGGTGAACCCGTCGGAGGAGGCGAGTCCGAGGGCGACGAGCTCGCCGAGCGCCTCTTCCACCTGGCTCGGAAGCATCCCGGTCGACTCCACGAGCTCGTGGAAGAACGTGGGGCCGCGCCCGGCGAGTGCGTCGCGCACCGCGACTGCGGGCGTGGTCAGCTCTCCGGGGCTCGGCGCACCTGCTAGCATCCTCCACGCACTGCCGTTCGCCCTCAGGAAGAGCGCAATGCGGCTCGAGCGCAGCGGGCCCGAGGGTCCGCGCCCACCTCCGCTCGGTTCGGGGGTCGTCAGGCGACCCCAGCCGACTCTGCCCGTGAGGCACAGCGTATCCAGGTGAGTGGGATCGTAGCTCTCGCATCGGGCGGGCAGGACCTCGGCTTCCCACGCGGCTGCTGCGACCTCGTAGCCGTCCAGCTGGCGAACGATCTCCGCGAGCCCTTCGGCGCCTCGCGCGCGCGACTCCGGCGTGACCCGCTGCCACGCGAAGAGGAAGCGCATGTAATCCGCTGCGCTGACGGGCTCGATCTCGGCGCGCAGCCGGTTCAGCGTGTAGCGGTGGATGCGTGCTAGCAGCCGGCGGTCGCACCATTCGCGAGCCGCCGGATCGTCGGGACGGCCTCGCGCCGTGAAAGCTCCACGCAAGACGGTTCCCTCTGCCTCCAGCGCGACCAGTCCGCGCTCCGATGCGTCCTCGCCGATACCGAGGGGCTCTCCGAGCGCCGACGCAGTCACCGGCCCGAGCGTTTCCATGCGCGCGCGCAGGACGTCGCGGAGCGCGGCGTCGCTTTCGCCGACACCGCCGCTCGCACGGGTCGCCCAGGCCGTCTTCGGCTCCGGCTCGATGCGAGCCTCCGGGAGCACCGCGCGCAGATCCTCTAGGCGCTCGACCGCAACCCAGAGCGCCTCGGAGCGGGCGGGCGGCCAAACGCGCACCGCGCGCCCGTCCGCGACCAGCTCCGCGAACCACGTCGTCCATTCGGATCCGCCGCCGAGCCCCTCGGCCTCGGTCAGGAAGCCGGAGGTCAGGAGCGCGTCGTGCAGCTCGTCGGCGTCGCGGGCGTCGGGCCGGGCCTCTTCGCGCACGCGCTCGATCGCCGCCGGGTCGAGCGCACCGAGCTCGCTCACCGATGTGGGCTCGAGCGCCCTGCGCGTTCGCACTGCCTGGGTGCGCCGCTCCTCCAGGGGCGCGGGATCGAGGAACGCGTAAGGCTTGGCGTTCAGGATCTCGTGGGCGAGCGTCGAAGGCTCCGGCGTGTCGCGCGCCACCAGCTCCAGCTCGTTCGCATGGATGCGGCGCAGCACCTCGCTGAGCGTATCGAGGTCGCACGCCTCGTGCAGGCAGTCGTCGACGACCTGCCGCACGAGAGGATGGTCCGGGATCTCGCGGTCGCCCTCCACGTTCTCGAGGCAGGCGGCCGCGTCCGGGAAGACCGCGGCGAGGAGGTCCTCGGCCTGCATGCGCTGGATCTGCGGCGCAACCTTGCGGCCCCCCTGCCGGCGCGGCACGGCAAGGGCGACCGTCGCGTTCCACCGCCAGCGCGTCTGGAACACGGGCGCATCCAGCAGCGCTTGCACGAGGATGTCTCGCACGGAGGCGGGATGCAGGTAGCGGAAGACGTCCCAGAGAGGGAAGGAGTGCTGCGGCCCCAGCGACAGGAGCACGGCATCCTCGGTGGCGGCCGCCTGCAGCTCGAAGTTGAAGCTTCGGCAGAAGCGCTTCCTGAGCGCGAGCCCCCATGCGCGGTTCACGCGGCTCCCGAAGGGTGCGTGCAGGACGAGCTGCATGCCGCCCGCTTCGTCGAAGAAGCGCTCGAGCACGAGCGTGCGCAGCGACGGGATCACGCCGAGCAGATGCTTCGAGGCTGCGAGGTACTCCACGAGCTGCCGCGCCGCCTCCGGCGGAACGCCGGGATGCGCCGAGAGCCACTCGACCGCGGCCTCCGGCTCGGCGAGCATCGCGCTCACCTCCTCGCGGAGCCGGGAGACGGCCTCCGACAGCTCGAGGCTCCGCGCCGGGGCCTCGCCGAACCAGAAGGGAATGCTCGGAGGCTCGCCGGCCGCGTCCGCCACGCGCACCGTGCCGGCCTCGATCTTCAGGATGCGCCACGAAGCGTTGCCCAGCTGGAAGATGTCGTCGGCCATGCTCTCGACCGCGAAGTCCTCGTTCACCGAGCCGATGTACGTCTCCGAAGGCTCCAGCAGGACCCGGTAGTCGGCCACGTCGGGGATCGCACCGCCGGATGTGATCGCCGAGATGCGTGCGGCGCGCCGCCCGCGCAGCCGGCCGTTCACCATGTCGCGATGCACGTAGGCTGCGCGGCGACCGCGCTGGGAGGCGAAGCCCTGCGAGACCATATCCACGACCTGATCGAACGTGGCGCGGCTCAAGTCGCGGAAGGGGTACGCACGCCGCACCAGCTCGAAGAGGTCGTCCTCCGACCACTCCTCGCTCGCGACCTCGGCGACGATCTGCTGCGCGAGGACGTCCAGCGGAGCCTCGAGCGGCCGGATGCGGTCGAGCTCTCCTTCGCGGACGGCCCGGAGCATCGCGACGCACTCGACCAGCTCGTCGCGGGTGAGCGGGAAGATGCGTCCCTTGGGTCTGCCGCCGACCGAGTGGCCCGAGCGCCCGACCCGCTGGAGCAGCGTGGCGATCCGGCGCACCGAGCCCACCTGGCACACGAGATCCACGGCACCGATGTCGATCCCCAGCTCGAGCGAGGACGTTGCGATGAGCGCGCGCAGCTCTCCGGCCTTCAGGCGGCGCTCGGCGTCGTGGCGCCTCTCCCTCGAGAGGCTGCCGTGATGCGCCGCGACGTTCTCCGCTCCGAGTCGCCCGGCAAGGTCGTGAGCGACGCGCTCGGCCAAGCGGCGCGTGTTCACGAACACGAGCGTCGTGCGGTGCGCCTCGATGAGCTTCGCGACGCGGTCGTAGACCTCCTCCCAGACCTCGCGCGACATGACCGACTCGAGCGGCGATCCAGGGACCTCGATCGCGAGGTCGAGCTCGCGCAGGTGGCCTTCGTCCACGATCTCGACGTCGGGGGGCGTCGCGCCGTTCCGGGCACCGACGAGGAAGCGCGCAACCTCCTCGATGGGCTTCTGCGTCGCCGACAGCCCGATGCGGAGGAGGGGACCATTCACCACGTGCTGGAGCCGCTCGAGGCTCAGCGCCAGGTGAGCTCCGCGCCGCGACTCCTGCACGGAATGGATCTCGTCGATGATGACCGTGCGCACCGTGCGGAGGATCTCGCGGCTCCTCGCCGCTGTGAGCAGGAGGTAGAGCGACTCGGGCGTGGTGACGAGGATGTGCGGTGGCCGCCGCAGCATCGCTTGGCGCTCGGATGCGGGCGTGTCACCGGTGCGCACCGCCGCGGTCACCTCGATCTCGGGAAGCCCCAGCTCCATCGCCGCGCGGCGGATTCCGCGCCGGGGCTCCTCGAGGTTCTTGTGGATGTCCGCGGAGAGCGCCTTCAGGGGCGAGACGTAGAGCACCCGCGTTTCGTCCGGGAGGCCGTCCGACTCCTCGTTCTCGGTGCCTTCGCGGATGAGCCCATCGAGGGCGATCAGGAATGCGGCCAGCGTCTTGCCCGAGCCCGTCGGCGCGGCGATCAGCGTGTGGCGGCTTTCGCGGATCGAGGCCCAACCCCGCAGCTGCGCGGGTGTCGGCGCGCTGAAGGACTCGGAGAACCAGCGAGAGACCGCCGGATGCAGATCGGCGAGCGGCATAAGGACCCGAAAGCTACCCGAAAGGTCCAGCACGCGCCACCTCCTCCGTTCCTGCGGCGCGCCCTACCTCACGATCGCCCGGACGCCGCGCACGCCGCGGCCCAGCGAGTCCGCATCGCATCGCGGTCGACCTCGTGACCGCGGAGGATCACCCGGTCGATTCGCCGTGTGTTGCGGATGTCGTCGAGCGGATTGGCATCCAGCACGATGAAGTCGGCGTCCTTGCCCGCCTCGATCGTGCCGAGCCGGTCGGCGACGCCGACGAACTCGGCCGTCTTGCTCGTCGCCGCCTGGATGGCCTCGTACGGCGTCATGCCCAGCCAGTTCACGAAGGCCTCCATCTCCATGTGGCTGCCCCACCCGAGCGTGCGGCGCCCTCCGGCGTCGTGGCTGCCGACGAGCAGCGTGGCCCCGGCCTCGCGCACGCGGACCGTGTTCTGCGCCCACAGGCCGCCGTCGCTCGGCGCGGGCTCCTGCCGCTCGAACGCGCGGCCCCATTCCTCCAGGAACGCCGGGCACTTCAGCGCGCCGAGCAGCGGGTCGGCGAGCCACTCGGGCCGCTGCCCCGCTGCGCGCGGCGCGCTGCCGCCGTCGAGCTGCGACGTGAGGACTGGAACGTTGACGAAGCCCGGCCGCGCCCGGACGAGCGCGAGCAGCTCGTCGTTCACGGGCAGATCCTCGACCGTGTGCGTGATCGCGTCGCTTCCGGCGCGCAGCACGTCCTTCCAGTCGTGGACGGTCTTCACGTGCCCGATGGTGCGGAGCCCGAGCCGATGCGCTTCCTCGATGGCCGGTCCGTAGATCTCGGCGGTCATGTACGCCGCGCCTTCGCTGCGCGGGTCGTCGAAGCCCCAACGGTCCTCGATCCACAGCTTGATCAGCGTGACGTCCTGCGCGGCGAGCTCGCGCACCGCGGCTACCGCGAGTGCGGGGCTCACCGTCGGGTAGGGGACCGTGCTGCGCGGATTTCCCGTGCCCGGCCAGGCGAGCGCCCGTCCGACGGTTTGATAGCGAGCGCCCGTGAACGTCCCCTCCTGCGACGACTCTCGTAGGTCGACGAAGCTCTCTGGATGGTCGGAGTAGCGCGCGTCGATGAGGTTCGGCATGTCGCTGCCGAGACTGTAGGTGAGGGCGTGCCCGGTGTAGGCGAAGCGGTCGAGGTGATCCAGCACCCGCTCGAGGCTGAAGTCGTCCTGGACCTCGACGTCGGCGACCTCGTCGTAGTAGCCCAGGTGGCTGTGCGGATCGACGATCGCCGGCATGATGGTCTTGCCGCTCAGGTCCACGCGCGATGCAGCCGCTGGCAGGTCGATCTCGCCAGCTCGCGCGACGCTCCGGATCGTGCGTCCCTCGACGAGCAAAGCCGCGTTCGCGACCGGCGGGCTTCCGTCTCCGACGATCAGCGTCGCGCCCTCGTACAGCGTGGTTTCGGCGCTCTGGGTCGTGGCCCCCTCGCTCGCCCGGCCGCACGCGGCGGCGAGGAGCGCCAGTGCCATGCACGCGGAGCGAAGGATGGCAGGCACATCCCCCATGGACACTCTCCTACGAAGAGCTCTGGAAGTAAGACCAGTATATCAGCGGCGATGGCAGGGCGCTCCGCGTCCCGAGCCCCATGATCGGGGGCCTTCTGGTCTCGGCCTTACTCCAAGGCGTGCAGTCTCCGTTCGTGGTCCGCGAAGCGAGTGGAAACGGTGCCCTCCAAGCGTTCGACGCGGCTCGTGAGTGCCTCGATCCGGACGCTGTTCTCCTCGATCCGGATGCCGTTCTCCTCGATCCGGACGCTGTTCTCCTCGATCCGGATGCTGTTCTCCTCGATCCGGATGCTATTCCCCTCGATCAGGCGGCCGTGCTCCTCGAGGACGCGAGTGTTCTGTTCGATCGCCCGCCGATTCGCGAGCACACCATCGGCGACCAGTCGAATCTCGTACCTGAGGGACTCGACGGTCACCTCCACGAAGGCTCGGATCTCCTGCTTGAACCGACCGAGATGGTCGACGAAGAAGTCGGTCAGTTGCTGATATTCGCTGCTGGTCATGGGGGTCTGGCGTCGGCGATCTCGTTCCCGGGCGTTCCGAAGCTACGCCCCGGCGTGCGCGCGTCCATGAAGAGGCGGGAATGTCGTGCGCACGACGCGGCGGGGGCCGATCACCCGCCGATTCTGGCTCGGACGATCGGTCTGCCGTACTGAGACAAGTCCCGAGTCAGCTCGTAGCGCTGTCCGTTCACGATCCAGAATCGAGGCTCGGCGCAAGACATCCACCCGCTCACCCCTCCCGCAGGGCGTCCCTCGCCGGATGCCACTGCGCCCCCAGCGCCATGATGCGCTCCAGGAGCATGGGGTAGCTCATCTTCGCCCGGATCGCGGACTGGGCGAAGTCCTCCTCCTTGGCGAGCTGCGGGTTCGGGTTGGCTTCGATGACGTAGGGGCGGCCCTCGGCGTCCATCCGGAAGTCGATGCGCGCGTAGCCGGAGAGCTCGAGCGCCCGGTAGGTCCGCTTCGCGAGGTGCTGGATCCGCTCGGCGACGCCGGGCGGGAGCTTCGCCTCGGCGGTGTCGATCCCGTGGCGCTTCTGGTAACCGACGTTCCACTTCACCCGCTCCGTGGCGATGTGCCAGTTGTCTCCCTGCATCTTCTCGAAGGACATCTCCCACACGGGGAAGACGCGCAGGCGGTGGTTTCCGAGGACGCCCACGTAGAGCTCGCGCCCCTCGATGTACTGCTCCACGATCGCGGGGGTGAAGAGCGTCTCGTGGATGAACCGCACGCGCTTGGCGAGCTGCTCCTCGTTCTCGACCACCGAGGCCTGCGAGATGCCCGCCGAGGCCTCGTAGGTGAGCGACTTCACGATGAGCGGATAGCTGAGCCGCCGGGGGACCACGGGCTTGCGGTCGATGCCCACCACGGTGAAGTCCGGCGACGGAATGCGGTGGTACGCGAGCAGCTTGCGCGCCAGGGACTTGTCGCGCGCGAGGGTCATTCCACGCGGGTTGCAGCCGGTATAGGGCACTCGGAGGAGCTCGAGGTAGCTGACGACGTTCTGGTCGAAGATGACGATGTCGTCGAACGCCTCGAGGAGGTTGAAGACGATCGTGGGATGGAACTCGTCGAGCGCCTGCCGGATCGGCGTGAGGTCGTCGTGCACCTCGATGAGCATCAGGTCGTGCCCGCGCTTCTCGAGATTCGTGACGACGTCCCACTCCATGCGCCACTCGGGGCGCACCTCGCGCGAGCCGACCCCCTCCTTGGGCGTCAGGTCGCGGTGCGTGAGGACGAGAACGCGATTCTTCTTCATGCGCTCAAAGAGCGACGCGGTGACGTCCGCTGTGGAGGTAGTTCATCGTCTGCACCGTGAGTAGCACGGTGAACTCGTTGCGGGCCTGCTCCTCCGGCCCGGCCAAGCGAAGCTTGAGCTCCCGGCACCGCTCGATCATGTCATCGAGGACCCGGTCGACGGTGTACTGGTAGATCCCGGTCCATCCCGCGACGATACGCCGCGCCGGCTTGCGCATCCGCTCGATGAACTGCGCCGCCGTCATGTTGTCGGCGAACTCCGGCGAGTCGGAGAAGATGCGCCGCAGGTCGCGATCGTAGAAGTTGGGGCGATCCACTCCGTAGTGCCGCCGCTTCAGGCGGTAGTGATTGCGCAGCGTGCGACGCACGCGGCGCAGCGGCTCGACCTCGGTCGTGTCCACGACGCGCGGGGGCCGGCCCGCGAGCTCGCGCATGAGATCGTCCACGTACTCGAGCTTGGCCAGCGCCGGCCAGCCCTCGTACCGCTTCTGCCAGTCGGACTCGGGCGTGAGCCACACGGCGAAGGTCTCGGCGAAGTCTTCGTCCGGGTGCGCCTGCGAGTACCACGGATCGAGGTGCAGGACGAAGCTCTTGCTGTACGGCCTGGGATCGTAGAACTCGGGATAGGGCGACGAGGAGGGGCCGAAGAGCTCGCGCCGGCGCTTGCGGAGGCGGAGCCTGTGCGCGTTGTCGATGAGGTGGCCGGCTTCGTGCCGCAGGATGCGCATGCACCACTCCTCGTCGCCGCCCTCGACCTCGAGCATCTGCGACTTCTCGAGCCGCTCCAATCTCGGATGCGTGAGATAGAAGGGCACGGCCATGGAGGTGGTGCCTTCGGGCGTGAACCACTCCGTGGAGATGTAGTAGTGGATGGGAAGCCGCAGATCACGCGCCCCGAGCTCGGCTGCCAGCTTGGCGATGCGGCCTTCCAGGACCGTCCCCTCGATCGTCAGCGGCAGATCCGCCAGACGGAGGTCGAGCAGCTCCTCGTCCGGGAGCTGCGGCCAATCTGCGGGCACACGTGGGGTCGACATGCGGTGCTCCGATGCGCCCGACTTCGAGATTGCACCGCTTGCCCCGACGCCGGCGTTGCCGGCGTCGGGGGCGAGGGAAGTGGCGCTCTAGCTCAGCGAGGTGCGGAGCCTGCCTGCTGCTCGACGGATGTCGTGTTCACGGGGCCGATGCCCATGATCTGCACGACGACGCGCTGGTCTTTGGCCATGTCGTAGTGGACGCCGTTCGCGGGCTCGTAGATGAACGTGCCGGCGTGCACCGGGGTCATCGCGTCCGGATTGTAGGTGCGGGCGGCCTCGCCCGTGGCCACGTACCACGTGCCCTCGAGCACGTTGATGAGACGTGCCTCGTTGTGGATGTGGGGACGGCTTCCCTGTCCGGGCTCCCACACGAGCTGGACCACGTACAGCCCGGGCTGGCTCGGATTGCCCCACAGATACTGCGTGCGTCCACCGCGGCCCTGAGCCGCCCGGATGTCCTCGGGCGTCGCGATCATGAACCCTTCGGCATCGGCCGGCTTGACCGGCTGCGGCGGCGCCTGGTTTCCGCGCCCCTGAGCCGACGCGGCGTCGGCGCCGAGCGTCAGCGCGACGAGTGCACATCCCATCCAGATCCCTGCGTGCGTGCGCTTCATGTCTCTCCCCTCGATACGTGGCAGGACTACGCTTGACCGACTTCCCAGCCAACAGGTAATCCACCCCGTCCCCAGGGGCAACCCGCCCTGCGTGGCATGCGCCGTAAGACGAAGGGGACCGAGGGAAGGTTCCCTCGGTCCCCGAGCGTCCGAGCTGGCTGAACGAGCTAGCCGATCACTGCTGCGCGGCCGGCCTCTGCTGCTTCGCGCGGCGCTGCGCGAGCAGCTCCTGATAGCCCTCCTCGTCCAGGTGCGTGACGGCGAGCCACCCGTGACCCATCTCGTCGGCGGTGCGCGCCCCGTAGTCCACCCACTGGTCCGGATCGGGGTTGTTCGGGTTCGCCGCTGTGTTGTCGTACCAGTTCTTCTGGATCATCACCGCGCCCGTCGGAACGAGCGGCGCGGAATCGACGCCGTAGATGTGGCTCTGGTGCCAGAGCGCGCTCCACTTCGAGACCATGCTGATCGTCTCGGTCCGGCCGGTCTCGGGATAGAAGATCTCGAGCGACGCCGCGCGCAGGCGCAGGTGCCCGTGCGGCTGCCACGAATCGATGCGGACCGGGTGGTCCCACGAGTGGAAGCCCTGCGTCATCACCGTCCCGTGGGGCGGGATGAGCATTTCCGTGGCGCCCTCCTCGAAGCCGTAGTACCCGAGGTCCTGCTTGTACTCGTACTGGTAATCCGCAGGATGCAGCCAGAGGCCCAGCTCGACCACGTTGTCCTCGATCGACGTCTCGGGCGCGTTCGCGCCGACGCCGCCGGGGAAGAGGTGGATGTCCCAGCGGATCTCCGAGTTCGCCGGGGCGATGCGGCAGACACCATCCGGGCTCACCTCGCCGTACTTGCCCATCGCGTACTCGGTGGCGCGCTCGATCGTCTGGGTCGAGCCGTCGGGGAGCGTGCGCTGGAAGGTGGGGATCGCGTGGTGCACCACGGTCGCAGCCCGGGCCGTGGCGGGCTTCACCTGAGATGCCTTGATGCAGCGGTCCTCGACGAGTCCGGTCGGGACGATGGGCCGATGCCACATGTCGTTGCCCGCCGCGGGCACGTCGATGGGCGTCGAGCGGATGATGATGTCGGGAGGCCCGAGATCCGCGGAAAGCGTGAACTCGTGCGCGGCCGGGAGCGCCGGGAGGGGCGGGATCGCAGCCGGGTCTCCGACGGGCGTGCCCTGCTCCACCCAGGAAACGATCGTGGCGATCTCCTCTTCGGAGAGACGCCAGTCCTCCTGCAGGTCCTGGATGCCGACGTCGCGGTCGTACGCGTAGGGCGGCATCTCTCTCGCGCTCACCTGGGCGCGGATCCGCTGTGCGTAGCGGCGCGCGTCCTCGTACGTGAGCAGCGACATCGGACCGATACCGCCGGGTCGATGGCACACCACGCAATTCTGCTGGATGATGCTGGCCACGTCTCCGGAGTACGTGACCTCGTCGGCGGCCGCGGTCGATGCGAACTGGACCTGGGCCGAGGCCTCCGTGGCGAGCACGAGGCTCGCCGCCAGCGCCACCGCGGCTGACGCGGTGCGAATCATGACCATGCTTCCCTCCTCCTGGTCAGGTGACGCTTCATGTATGGGATCGGCCCCGTGGGCACGCAAGCGGCGCCGTCCCTCATCATTTGACGTGCCAACCCGGGCGGCCTCGCTGACCTCCCCCGGGTCACGGGCTGACACGCACCCTCACGTAGGCGTTGCTCCAGCAGCATTGGTCGATCGACTGGCTGTCGGGCGCGTTCCAGTTGTGGACCTCGGCGCGCACGACGTATTCGCCCGGGGCCGGGAACGTCGCGTAGACCCAGGCCGTTCCACCGCCTGGCTGCAGGGCGACGGCGTCGGGACCGGGCGGCGGAGCACCCCGGCCTCGGGCGGTGGGCCGTTGGCTCTCCGGGTGCGAGACGTGCCGCTCGAAGGTCACGGTCCCCGGCGGCCCCTGATACTTCGACCACGCCACATTGACGGGAATCCCGTTGCGGAACCGAGGGTCCGTCGCGTCATAGACCGAGGGATCCCGCACGTGGACCGAGAGCTCGAGGCGCTGCCCGACACGCGCCGTGAGCGTCTCCGGGGCATGGACGCCCTCCGGACCGCGGCGCGCGTCGCGCTCCGACGTGAACCACACCCAGGGCGGCTGGCTCCCGTGAGGGCGGGGGAGCCAGTCGAGCTGATAGCCCGACGTGCGCGCCCGCCCGGGGACCTTGTACACGTTGCCGCGCTCGTCCGTGAGGTACCACCAGATGTCGAGGTCGCGCCGCGCCGCGGGGATCGTGATCGCGAACATGCCGCGGTTCCTGCTCGGCAGGAAGTGCGTGGGCTGCCGGCCATCGAACTCGGCCGGCTCCATGTAGTTGCGTTCCCCGTGCGGGATCTCGACGACCTGGCTGGGATTGCGGTTCAGGTACCCGAACGAAAGGGTGAACGTACCGTCGCCGTTGTCGTACCAGCCCTCGAAGAACGGGAAGACAGGCTGGCCGGTATCGCCGATCGGACTGTTCAGCCACGGCTGCTGGGCGGAAAGAGGCGCCGCCTCCATGGCTAGGGCCAAGGCGGCCGACAGCACGCCCCCCCACGCGGTCGAACGATCCAGCCTCATCTCTTCTTGCTCCTTCGCGTCGCTTTGTGCGTTCCCGGATACTCGCCGGTCCATATTCTGTCGGGGGCCCCTCACCCGACAAGAGGATGTCGGGGCGTCGCGACGCCGGCCGCGGGGCTGTCGCACATGCGCGCCGCCGCGCCAGCGTAGCGCCGCGAGCACGCGGCTCCGTGAGCGTGGCCTGTAGGTTGCGCAAGCAGTGGGATCATGCGCCTCGCCACATTGTGGAAACATCCCGCGCGCGCTCTCGCGCCCGTGCTCCTCGTCCTCTCGTGCACGAGCGAGGAGGTGCTCATGGTGAGCGTTTCCTCCGTCGAAGTCGTTCCGGCGACGGTGAATGCGGTGCAGGGGGACAGCCTGCAGCTCATCGCCACGGTTCACGACGATCAGAACGAGGAGCTCACCTCCGCACGGGTCGAGTGGAGCAGCGACAATCCCGCCATCGCGTCGGTGACACAGAGGGGCGTCGTGATTGCACACCTACCCGGAACCGCTCGGGTGCGGGCGACGTTCCTCGGCGTATCGGGCTCGACGCACGTGAGCGTGCTGCGCGGACCGTCGCTCGCGGTCTCGCGTGACTCCGTGGCGATCTTCAGCGGCGTGGGCGGGGCACCCGCCGCGGAAGTCGTATCGGTGACCAACGGAGGCACCGGGTCTCTCGGCAGGCTCTCGGCGACCGTGGAGTATCCGCAGGCGAGCACGAGGCAGTGGCTCACAGCTACTCTTTCCGGCACGAGCGTGCCGGCGTCGCTCACGCTGCGGGCCAACACGACAGGTCTGGCCACGGGCAGCTACTCGGCGCAGGTGAGGCTGACGGCCGAGGGGAGCACGAACGAGCTGCGTGTCGCCGTCGTTCTCAACGTGACCGGGTTCATGGTGTCGCAGACGGAAGGGTCCACCTCGGTGACGGAAGGAGGCGGAACCGACACGATCTCCGTCGTGCTGACCGACCGGCCGAGCTCGAACGTCGTCTTCGACCTGCGGAGCGCCGATCCCACCGAGATGACGCCGAGCAGGTCCTTCCTCGTCTTCACGCCCTCCAACTGGAACGTCACGCAGATGGTCATCGTCAGGGGCGTCGACGACCTGGAAGACGACGGGGACCAGACCACCACCCTCACGGTCTCCGTCAACGACGGCCTGTCGGACGACGTCTTCGAGGGGCTCCCGGATCAGATCGTGAACGTGACGACCATCGACAACGACGGCCCGCCGCCGCCAACGCCCGGGTTCTCGGTCACGGAGACGGGTGGGAGCACGCGGGTGACCGAGGCAGGGGGGAGAGACAGCATCGTGGTCGTCCTCTCGTCTCCTCCGACGTCCAACGTCGTCCTCGATGTGCTGAGCGCGGACCCGGGCGAGACGACCGTGACTCCGCCGGCGCTCACCTTCACCCCCGTGAGCTGGAACGTGCCGCAGGTCGTCACGGTGACCGGCGTGGACGACGCGGTCGATGACGGCGATCAGACCTCGACCGTGATCATCTCCGTGAACGACGCTGGCTCCGAGGACGGGTTCGACCCGTTGCCGGACCGGACGGTCGCCGTCACGACGGTCGACGACGATCTCCCCCCGCCGCCGGCGGGGATCACCGTCACGGAGAGTGGTGGAAGCACCCGCGTCACCGAGGCGGGGAGCTCCGACACGGTCTCGGTCGTGCTCGCGTCGCCACCCGTCACGAACGTCGTGCTCAGCGCGACGAGCGCGCGGCCGGGAGAGGCCACGGTGAGCCCCAGCTCGCTCACGTTCACGCCCGCGACCTGGAACGTTGCGCAGAACCTGGTCGTGACCGGGGTGGACGAGACCGTCGACGACGGTGATCAGGCGACCACGTTGACCATCTCGGTGAACGACGCCGCATCCGACGATCGCTACGACCCGGTGCCGGACCGCACGGTGACCGTCACCACGGTCGACGACGACGCGCCCCTGCCGCCGGCCGGATTCACGGTCACGCAGTCGGCAGGCAGCACGCGCGTCACGGAAGCCGGCGGATCGGACTCGCTCGCCGTCGTGCTCACCTCGCCCCCGGTAACTCCGGTGGTATTGATCGTGACGAGCGCGGATCTGGGCGAAGCGACGGTGAGCCCGACGTCACTGACGTTTTCGGCGCTCGACTGGAACGTGCCCCAGCAGGTCGTCGTGACCGGCGTGGACGACGCCGTCGACGACGGCGACCAGACGACCACCGTGACGGTCCGCGTGGACGACGCGGCATCCGACGACCGCTTCGATCCGGTCGCCGATCGAAGTGTCCCGGTGACGACCGTGGATGACGATCTACCCCCGCCGCCGCCGGCGGGCATGACCGTGACGGAGACCGGCGGAAGCACCCGCGTGACCGAGGCGGGCGGGACCGACAGCATGACCGTCGTGCTCACGTCGCCTCCCGCTTCGAACGTCGTCGTCGACGTCACCAGCGGGGACCTGGGCGAGGTGACCGTGAGCCCGGCCTCGCTCACCTTCACCCCTGCGAATTGGGACGTACCGCAGCGTGTGGTCGCCGCCGGCGTGGACGAGGCGGTGGACGACGGCGACAAGACGACCGCGGTGACCATCCGCGTGAACGACGCGGCGTCGGACGATCGATTCGATCCCCTGCCGGACGAGACGGTCACCGTCACGACCGTCGATGACGACCCGCCTCCGGCCGGCATGACGGTGACGGAGACCGCCGGAAGCACACGCGTGACCGAAGCCGGCGGAACCGACAGCGTCACGGTCGTGCTCACCTCCCCGCCGTCGTCGGACGTGGTGCTCGACGTCACGAGCGCGGACCTCGCCGAAGTCACGGTGAGCCCGGCGTCGCTCACCTTCGCACCGGCCAACTGGGACGTGCCCCAGCGCATCGTCGCCACCGGCGTGAACGACACCGTGGACGACGGGGACAAGACGACGGCGGTCACCGTCAGGGTGAACGACGCAGCCTCCGACGATCGCTTCGATCCGCTCGCCGACCGGACCGTGTCGGTGACGACTGTCGACGACGATCCCTAGCACACCGCGACGGTTTCGGGCGTGACGACGGGCATGCGGAGCGGGCCCGCCTCTTGCCATGACCGGGTGTACGGAAGGTGAAATCACAGCTCATGACGCGCACGCGCGGCACGGGCTTGGCAGATGTTGTCGATGGCGAAGGCGTCATGGATCTCGAGCGGCCTCGAATGGAGCCAATGGCTGGAGGCTGAGGACCGCGCGGGGCGCCCCCCTCGCAGCCGGTCCAGCGTGGTCACGACGGTCTCGCTCCTGATTGCCGCGTCATGCACCACCGAAGAGATTGTCACGGTCAGGGTGGTGGCCGTGGACGTGGTTCCCGAGGTGGTCAACGCCGTGGAGGGCGACCGCGTGCAGCTCGCCGCCAACGTGCGCGACGACCGGAACGAGCTCTTGTCGCGCGCGAGCGTCCAGTGGAGCAGCGACGATCCGCTGGTTGCCTCGGTGGATTCCGTCGGGGTGCTCGAGGCGCGCCGCGAGGGCACGGCCCTGATCCGCGCGACCTACCAGGGCGTCTCGGGCACGACCAGCGTGCGGGTGCTCGAGGGTCCCTTCATCGAGCTGGGGCGCCGCTCTCTCGCGATCCTCACGGCACCGGGAGGCGCGCCCGCGCCCCAGCTCGTTGCGGTCACGAACGGGGGCGCCGGCTCGCTCGCCGAGCTCAGCGCTACCGTCCAGTACGCCGCGGGGCAGCCGGTCGGCTGGCTGAGCGCGGACCTCTCCTCGTCGACCGCTCCCGCGGATCTCATGCTGATCGCCCAGACCACCGGGCTGGCCTCCGGTGTCTACCTGGCCGACGTGCGCGTCGCATCCCCCCGCTCACCCGACGCTGCCGTGATCCGGGTCGAGCTGAGCGTCGCCGGATTCTCGGTCGTGGAGGTGGGCGGGTCCACGGCAGTGAGGGAGGGGGGGGCGGCGGAGCAGCTCTCGGTCGTGCTGACCGCGCGTCCCGCCGGGAGCGTGGCACTGGCGGTCGTGAGCTCGGATCCCGGCGAGCTCATCGCGACTCCCGGGCTCCTTCGCTTCACACCCTCGAACTGGGCGACGCCGCAGTCCGTGACCGTGCGAGCCGTCGACGACGCGGAGGACGATGGGGACCAAACGGCGACCGTCACCATTTCGGTCGACGACAGTCAATCGGACGACGCCTTCGAGCCCCTCGCCGACCGCACGATCACGGCGGTCGTTTCCGACAACGATGACGCGCGGCCGCCCGGCATCCTGGTCACGGAGAGCGGTGGCGACACCCGGGTGAGCGAGACCGGGACGTTCGACAGCATCACGGTGGCGCTCAGGGCGCCCCCTGCGTCGAACGTCGTGATCGCCGTTTCCTCGGCGAACATCTTCGAGGTGGCGGTGGTTTCCGCGGCTCTGCTCACGTTCACGCCGACCACTTGGAGCACGCCGCAAGTCGTCGTCCTGAAAGGCATGGACGACTTCTTCAACGACGGCAACCGCCGGGTGCGGATCAACCTCTCGGTCGTCGATGCCCTCTCCGACGAGGCCTACGACGGCAGGTCGGCTCGCGTGACCGCGCGCAACATCGACAACGAGGAAGGCGGGAGGGACGACGATGAGGATGACGATGACGACGATGACGATGATGACGAGGACGACGACGACCGCGGGCGCCGCGGCGGCGGGTGATCCGCCGTCGCTGTCACGGAACGCCCGTGGACCTCAGAGCGATCCGAAGATCCACTTGCGGCTTCGCGGATCGAGCTCCGCGATATCGGGGATCTCGTAGCGGTTGCCGGCGGTGTCCCGGAGCACGAGGTGCCGCTCGCCGAGCCACGTGACGTTCTTCCCTGGCTCGCGCAACGCGAACGTGCGGGGACCGCGGTCGGTCTCGACGGACCAGTAGCGGGTCCCGAAGAGGACATCCACGTCGTCTACGCGCACGATTCTGACGAGGTGGTACCGTTCCCTCAGCGCTTCCTCGAGGAGGTGGCGTTGCTCGAGCGGCAGCGCGTCGAGCTCCATCACGGTCGCCACCTCGGTGCCCTTGTCGTCGAGCAGCACGATCTCCCTCCTCGAGCTCAACGGCCGGAGATATCGCACCGTGACCGCGACCTCCTCGTCGGTGCCGGGCCGTAGGGCGTAAAGGCGGCCGCCCCGTGAGGTCAGACCGCGCACGCCGACCGCATCGCGAGTCTCTACTCGTGCCAAGCGGTCTGCTCGGCCCTGAGGCGGTTGATGTCGGTCTGCAGCCTGACCAGCTTCGCGAATACGCCGTCCTCGATCGCGAGCAGCTCCTCGTGCGTCCCCTGCTCCACGATCTTCCCGTCGTCGATGACCACGAGCCTGTCCGCGTTCCTCAGCGTCGCGAGACGGTGGGCGATCGCGATCGTGGTTCGCCCGCGCACGAGGTTCGCGATGGCTTCCTGGATCTGCTTCTCGGTCTCCGAGTCCACCGCGCTCGTGGCCTCGTCGAGGATCAGAACGGGCGGGTCGTGCAGGATCGCTCGAGCGATCGCGACGCGCTGACGCTCGCCGCCCGAGAGGGACGAGCCGCCGTCACCGACGACCGTGTCGTAGCCGTCTTCCTTGGCCGAGATGAAGTCGTGGGCCCTGGCCGCCCTGGCCGCCGCCACGACGCGCTCGAAGTCCGCCTGCGGATCGCCGTAGCGGATGTTCTCGAGAATGCTCGCGTCGAACAGATAGGGAGACTGCATCACGATGCCGACCTGCTTCCGCCACGCGGCGAGATCGATCTTCGTGAGGTCGACGCCGTCCACCGTGATCGTACCCGAGTCGGGATCGTAGAAGCGGCTGATCAGGTTGATGACCGTGCTCTTGCCGGCTCCCGACTTGCCGACCAGGCCGATCATCTGGCCGGCTTGGATGTCGAGATCGATCCCCTTGATGACCTCGCGCCCGCGCTCGTAGCTGAAGCGCACGCCCTCGAAGCGGATCGCGCCACGGACGCGGGGGAGCGGTGCCGGCTCCGCGACCGTCGTGCCTTCCTCCGGCTGATCGAGCACCCCGAAGATGCGCTCGGCGGCCGCCAGCGCGTTGGTCGCCCAGTTCAGGACGGCGGAGAACCACTGCAGCGGCCCATAGAACTGCGCCATGTAGCCGACGAACGCGAGGAGCGTTCCGAGGCTGGCGCCCGTCACGCCGCGCAGGATGGCGTCGCCGCCCGCGTACCACACGAGCACCGTGGCGAGCGCCATCATGACCGACATCGTGCCGAAGAAGCTCTGGAAGGTGCGGTCGAGCTTCACGTTGACATCGAAGAGCTGCTCGTTCGCACCCTCGAAGGCGGTCTCGCGGCGCCGCTCCTGCGCGAGCGACTTCACGGTCTGCACTCCGCGGATCGACTCGCCGAGGATCGTGTGCAGCCGGCCCCGTCGGTTGCCGTGCTTGTGGAACATGGGCATGAGCTGCCGCCAGAAGCCCGCACCGCCCAGGACGAGGACCGGAACCGGGAGGAAGACGAGCAGCGCCAGCCGCCAATCCAGCACCATGAGGATGACCGCGATCGTCGCGAACTGCAGAACGTTGACCAGGAAGAACGGAGCGCCGTCGGTGAGGAAGTGCTGGAGGTCGCCCGTGTCGCTCATCACCCGTCCGACGAGTTGCCCCGACTCGTGCCGATTGTGGTAGCGCAGGTGGAGCTTCTGGGCGCGCGCGTGCAGTAGCGCGCGGAGGTCGGCCACGATGCGAGACCCGAGCCACGCGTTCGCCCAGGCGGTCGCGAAGTTGAACGCCGTGCCCAGCAGGAGAGCCGCCAGCATCACGCCGACCCAGAAGCCGAGCTCGCCCGAGTTGCCGCCCTCGAGGACGCGGTCGGCGATCATCTTGTACGTGATCGGTGGCACCACCGAGGCGCCCACGCCGAGCATGGCGAACGACACGAGCCCGACGACCTGCCACCGGTAGGGAGCGAGCAGGGCCAGGAGCCGCTTCAGCACGCTCCCGCGCGAGAGGCAGCGTGGGCACGTGGCGCCGCGCTCGGGCAGAGGCGCGCCGCAGCGCGCGCATGTCGCGCGCTCCAACGTGTCCGGCAGGACGACCGGCTCGCCCTTGCGAAGGCTGTCGAGCACGCGCGCGAAGAGCGCGAACTCCGCCACGAGGTTGCGCGAATAGGTCGCGAGCACCCGCTCGTTCCCCTCGGCGACGGCGACGAGGCGCGACGCGCCGAACAGCTCCTCGACCTTGAAGTCCTTCAAGTCGGCGAACGGGAGCTCGACGGTGGGGCCCTCTTCCGAGATCGCCAGGACGCGCGTGTCGTCCGCGCCGACCCATGAGCGGCCGAAGCGGCCGTTGCCGCTCAGGTCACCCACGATCGAGACGCGGGGCCGGAACGCCGGCGGCAGCTTGCCCACGAGCTCCGCCGGCACGGGGGCCGCGAGCGCTCCGTCCAGTCGTCCGTCGTGCGACGGCGCTGGCGAGGCACGGCTCCCCGTCTGGCTTCCGGTCATGGCCCTCACGTTCGCCCGCGCGCCGGCGGAGTCAACAGGGAGCTCCGGCAAACAGTGCCCTGGCCGGCAACGCCTGCAGCCGAACCCCGCCCGAAGCGCGGCCCCGGAACCCATTTCCTGGCGTACTTGCTCAATTCTGCCGTGGCATGCATGCTGCGACTGAGGCGTCCCTGATGTGTGTCAGCTGAAGATGAGTCGAGGCGCTCCAGTCGAGGCGCACCATAGGAGGGTTGCCATGTTGCTTCGTTCGATGCTTCTGACGGCGGCGATCGTCGCGCCGCTGACTTTCGGTTCGATGCCCGTTGCGGCGCAGGGTCGCGGTGATGACAGGTCCGCGGCCACCACCGCCCAGCAGCCGGGCTCGAACAGCCAGGGTGAGGCGCGTCGCCAGGACGAAGCACCCCGCGGCATCATGAGAAGGGTCGCGGACGGTCTCGTCAGCGTGATCCCCGAGGGCATCCGTCGCCGCTTCGGTGTGGGCGAGCCGGCGCCCGAGGTCGTGCCCGAGCCGACACCCGAGCCGACGCCGGAGCCGGAGCCTGCTCCGGAGCCGACGCCCGAGCCCGAGCCGACGCCGGAGCCCGAGCCCGCGCCGGAGCCTATCTGTGCGACGCAGCTGGTGTACGTGAACGGCGTGCCGCACATCCAGGACTGCAACGGCAACCTGACCCCGCTGTTCCCGGTCCCCACCTTCCCCGGCTGACCGCCGAGGAACGGTAGGCCCCGAGGCCGGCGCGCGAGAGCGCGCCGGCCTCTCGCGCTTTACGGCCCGGACGTGGTGCTGCATCCTAGCCGATGCGCCGCTTCGCCGACCCGTCCGAGATCCTGCACGGCACCCGCGTCGTCGAGCGGTTCCTGCGATACGTCCGCTTCGACACGCAGTCGGACGAGGACAGCCCCACGTGTCCGAGCACGGCGAAGCAGCTCGATCTCGGACGCCGGCTCGTGGCGGAGCTGACGGAGCTGGGCCTCCGGGGCGTCGGAGAGGATGCGGTCTCGATGGACGCGAACGGGTACGTGCTCGCGGAGCTTCCAGGGACGACGGCCGGGCGCATCGGGCTCTGCGCCCACATGGACACGGCGCCCCAGTTCACGGGAACGGGCGTGAGCCCGCGCCTCCACGAGGACTACCCCGGCGGCGTGATCGACGTGGGGCACGGCGTGGTGATCGATCCGCGAGACACGCCCGAGCTGGCCCAGTGCGTGGGCGATACGATCATCACGACGGACGGCCGCACGCTGCTCGGCGCCGACGACAAGGCGGGCATCGCGGCGATCATGGGCGCGCTCGAGGTGCTCGTGCGCGAGCCCGATCTCCGGTATCCGACGCTGCGGGTGTGCTTCAATCCCGACGAGGAGATCGGGCGGGGAGCCGACCGCTTCCCGCTCGACCGCTTCGACTGTCCGGTCGCGTTCACCATCGACGGGGGATTCTCGGGAGAGATCAACCTCGAGACGTTCTCCGCCGACAAGGCGGTGATCACGCTCACCGGCGTGTCGGTCCACCCGGGCACCGCGAAGGACAGGATGGTGAATGCGCTCACGTACGCGGGGGAGCTGCTCGCGACTCTGCCGGCCGACGAATCTCCCGAGCGCACCGACGGCCGTGACGGTTTCTTCCACCCGGTGCTGGTGTCGGGAGACGCGGCTTCGTGCCGCCTGCAGCTGATCCTGCGTGACTTCGATACGCGCGTTCTCGAGGAGCGGGGACGTCGCCTGAGGGCGATGTGCGCCGAGCTGGTGGAAGCCGAGCCGCGGCTACAGGTGCAGGTCGAGATCACGGAGCAGTACCGCAACATGCACGACGCGCTCTCCGGCCACCCCGAGATCGCCGCCGTGCTCGTGGACGCCGTGCGCGCTGCCGGGATCGAGCCCGACGTGAAGCCCATCCGCGGCGGCACGGACGGATCGCGCCTCACGGCCATGGGCATGCCCACGCCGAACCTCTTCGCGGGGGGCGTGAGCTTCCACGGACCGGCCGAGTGGATCTCCACGCGCGTGCTGGCCCAGTCCTCCTGCGCGATCCTCAACCTGGTGCAGCTCTGGGCGGAGAGATCGCAGGACCGCGGTTAGGGCGCCGTGCCGCTCTGGAAAGCCGGCGGCCCGACCGCTAGTCTCCCGCGCTCGCGCACCCAGAGCCGGAATCCCACGGAGGCCGCCCGATGACGCAGCACGGCACCCACGAGAGATGGGGAACACGACTCGGCGTGATTCTCGCCGTCGCGGGGTCCGCGGTCGGCCTGGGGAATTTCCTGCGCTTCCCCGGCCAGGCGGCGGCGAACGGCGGCGGCGCGTTCATGATCCCGTACTTCGCGGCGCTCCTGCTGGTGGGCATCCCGATCGGCTGGGCCGAGTGGACGATGGGGCGCTACGGCGGCCGCAAGGGATTCCATTCGTCGGTCTCGATCCTCGGGCTCTTCGGCTGGGGCGCCGGCGGCCGCTATCTGGGCGTGCTCGGCGTGCTGATCCCGCTCGCGGTCTCGTACTACTACACGTACATCGAGGCCTGGTGTCTGGCCTACTTCTGGGAGTTCGCCACCGGCGGCATCGGGATCGATACGGCCGCGCCCATCGCGGAGCAGACCGCGCGCGCGTCGCAGGTCTACAGCGACATGACCGGGCTCGCCGAGAACGGCGTGATGACCGGAGGGACGCTCGAGACGTTCACCTTCTGGGTGCTCGCGTTCTCCGTGAACATCTGGCTCGTCTACAGGGGGATCTCCAAGGGAATCGAGAAGTTCGTGAGCTGGGCGATGCCGCTCATGGCGGTGTGCGCGCTCATCGTTCTGGCGAGGGTGCTCACGCTGGGGACGCCCGACCCGGCGATCCCCGAGCAGAACGTCGTCAACGGCCTCGGCTACATGTGGAACCCGGACTTCTCGGCGCTCGGCAACGCACAGGCCTGGCTCGCCGCCGCCGGTCAGATCTTCTTCAGCCTGTCGGTGGGGTTCGGCGTCATCATCAACTACGCGTCGTACGTGAAGAAGAAGGACGACGTCGTTCTCTCCGGGCTCACCGCCTCGGCCACCAACGAGCTCTTCGAGGTCGGGTTCGGCGGCCTGATCACCGTCACGGCCGGCTTCGTCTTCCTCGGCGCCGCGAACATGGCAGGCGCGGTTCAAGGCGGCACGTTCGGCCTCGGCTTCACGACGCTCCCGGTGGTCTTCGCGCACATGGGCAGCTTCGGGAACTTCATCGGTGCGGTCTTCTTCTTCATGCTGTTCCTCGCGGCGATCACCAGCTCGATCTCGATGTACCAGCCGAGCCTGGCGTTCTTCCAGGAGTCTCTCGGCTGGACCCGGAAGGCGGCTACGACGCTGATGGTGTCCGTCTGCATCGCGGGCTCGTTCCTGGTCATGTACTTCTCCCGGGACGGGCTCTTCCTGTCGACGATCGACGAGTGGGTCGGCACGTTCCTGATCTTCGTGCTCGCGATGGTCCAGATCATCCTCTTCAGCTGGGTCTGGGGCGTCGACAAGGGCTTCGAGGAGGCCCATCACGGGGCTCTGATGCAGATCCCCGGCTTCTACCGGGTCATCATCAAGTACGTCACCCCCACGTACCTGCTGGTGATCTTCGCCTTCTTCAGCGTGAACAACCTTCCGTCCTGGATACGGGCGGTGGCCGAGGAGCCGCTTCGACAGGGAGCGGTGGCCTTGATCCTGGCGACCATCGCGCTGCTCGTGGTCTGCGCGCGCATCGGCGAGAAGCGCTGGAAGGCGGCCGGGCTCGACATCGATGGCCGCGAACCGCCTCGAGATTGAGGAGCGACGACGATGACGATACTCGGTTGGATCTTCCTGACGCTGTCGACGATCTTCGTGTGGGGCCTCACGGCGTGGTGCTTCTGGAGGGTTCTGACGGAACACGAGGAGCCGGAGGTGACGCCTCCGCCGCCCGGCACCTGATCCCGTCCCATGCCAGCGTGACGGGCGTCGCCTCGTCGACCATCGCGTTCCTGTACTTCGGCCCGCGCTAACTCTCGGCAGCCGTCTCCTCGGGGGGCTCCGCCAGGCGGTGCACGCGCACGCCCGCGACACGCCGGCCGTCCACCGCGATCACCTCGAGCTCGCCGCCTGGATACGTGACGCGATCGCCGAGCTTCGGGACGCGGCCGAGCCTCGAGAAGACGTAGCCGCCGAGGGTCGACCAGCTGCCCTCCGGAATCGGGATGGAGTGGTCGGAGCGCACGTCGACGAGGGACAGCGTGCCGGCCAGCTCCAAGACGTCCCCTACCGCGAACGACTCGCGGGCGATCACGTCGTACTCATCGGCGATGTCCCCGACGATCTCCTCCACGAGGTCCTCGAGCGTCACGATGCCGGCAGTTCCGCCGTACTCGTCGAGAACGACGGCCAGATGGGCCCGCGTCTTCCGCAGGTCGTCCAGCACGTTCTCCGCCGGGCGCGTGTGCGGGATGTAGAGCGCCTCGCGCACGAACATCTGGAGCGAGAACGGCTGGCCACCGGAGTGCAGCCAGAGATCCTTGGCGAGGAAGACCCCCACGATGTCGTCCAACGTGTCGCGGTAGACCGGGTAGCGCGAGTAACGCTCCGATCGCAGCACCTTCCAGACTTCCTCTTCAGACGCTTCGAGAGGAATCGCCACCACCCGCGTGCGCGGCAGCATCACGTCGCGCGCGGTCTTCTGGTGGAAGTCGAGAACGCCCGCGAGCATCGCGCTGTCGCTCTCGTCGAGCTGTCCGTGCGCGTGCGCCTGCATCACCAAGAGGCGCAGCTCCTCCGGCGAGTGCACGTGGTGCGCCTCGGAGATCGGCTGCACGCCGAAGAGCCGTAGGACGCGGTTCGCGGTCCCGTTAAGGAACCAGATGAACGGCGACATCAGATGCGAGAACCACATGAGCGGCCGCACGACGAATCGGCTGACACGCTCGGGCGCCGTGAGCGCGAGCGACTTGGGGGCGAGCTCGCCCAGCACGATGTGCAGGAACGTGATGATGATGAACGCCGTCACGATGGAGGCGTAGAGGTGCTCGGCGCCCTCCGCGAGCTCGAAGCCCGCGGCGGCGAACACGCGATCGACCAGCGTGGCGAGGGCGGGCTCGCCGATCCAGCCCAGCGCCAGAGACGCGATCGTGATCCCGAGCTGAGTGCCGGAGATGTAGCGATCGAGCTGTGAGAGCGCGACGAGCACGTCCTTGGAGGCGCTGTCACCCTCCTCCACCATCTGCTCGACCTTGGAGCGCCGTGCGCCGACGAGGGCGAACTCGGCCGCGACCATGAAGCCGTTCATGAGGACCAGCACCATGACGGCGCCGAGGCGCAGCGCGATGCCGGAAGCGCCGAGGGTGTCGCCGGCACCCGCGAGCGCCAGCAGGACGGTTGAGTGCATCGGCCGGAACATAGGGGCGGCCAACCTGGCCTGGAATCGGCCGGGGAGACCACCCCTCTCGCTCTAGGGTTCCCGCGCGTTCTCTCGGGGCGCTCCCGTCGGGCGCCGCGAGCGGTAGATCGCCACACCCACGACCAGAGCGACGGCCCCGGCCACCAGGTTCGCCAGCGTCGCGCTGGCGAGGAACGCGAGGCAGAGGAGAAGCGCCAGGAGGGGGATCGTCGGACCGCCCGGGAGGACGACGGTGTCCTCCGTCGGCTCGAACTTCCGGCGCAGCACGGGCACCGCGGCTGCCGTACCGATGTACGTCGCGAGCCTCGCCACGATCGAGAGCATGGCGAGCTGCACGAACGACCCGGAGAGCGCGAGCACGCTCGCGAGCACGAACTGCGTCACGATCGCGGGCGCGGGCGTGCGGTACCGGGGGTGGATACCCGCGAGCGCACGGGGTCCGTATCCATCCCTCGCGAGTGCGTACAGATAGCGTGGCCCCGCGAGCATGGTGCTGCCGACGTTGCCCTCGATGGAGACGGCCGCGCCGAGCGTCATCATGAGCCCGGCCCACGTCCCGAGGAGCAGTGTGGCCGCGTCCGCGAGGGGCGCCCCTTCCGTGCGCGCGGCGAGATCGGGCAGCGTACCCAGCGCGACGAGCTGGACGGCCGTGTAGAGGAGCGTCACGACGAGGATCATCATCATGAGCGCGAAGGGCACGTCACGACGCGGCGTCTTGTACTCGCCCGCTGCCGCGGCCGTGTTCTCGAAGCCGGCGTAGGCGAAGAGGAGCAGCGCGGCGGCCTCTCCCAACCCGGATGTGTCCGGTGCAGTCACGGGAAAGACGAGCGACCAATCGATCGCGAAGATGCCCACCGATACGAACATGAGCAGCGGGAGGATCTTGGCGATGGTGAGCGCGATGGCCACGCGTGCACCGTGCTGCACCCCGAGCACGTTGACCCAGGCGAAGAGGGCGAGCGGAGTGACGATGACCAGCGCGCGCGTCAGCCCCTCGCCCGCCGACGGCCAGAGGAAGGTCAGCGCCTGGGCGAACCCGTTCGACAGGGAGGCGACCGAGGCGACGCGGGCGAGCCAGGTCATCCAGCCGACCTCGAAGCCGACGAAGTCGCCGAACGCTTCGCGCGTGTATACATACGCGCTGCCGGGCTCGTCGAAGTGGCTGCTCGCCTCCGCGAAGCAGAGGACGAGCATCATGACGGCGAAGCCGGCGAGCAGAACCGCCCAGAAGCTGGCGGGGCCGAGCAGCGCGGCGGCGGCAGCCGGGAGGAGGTAGACGCCGCTGCCGATCACGTCGTTGAGGGAGAGTGCGACGATCTCCCAACGCGAGATGGCTCGCCGCAGCGCGGGTCGGGCGTGCGCTTGGTTCAGTAGACCCTCCCCGCACGGTTGGGCGAAATGCGCGGTAACGCTAGGCGAGCGGCTCCGCAGCCGCCACTTTTCGGGCGGCGCTCTCGTAGGGTGGGCAGCCTCGAGCGGAGCACTTCCATGGATGAGCTGCGTTTCCTGATCCCGATCATGGGCATCCTGCTCGTCATGATCCCGGTGACGGGCCTCACGGTGGGTTTGCTGGCGAAGACGCTGGCCAAGGTGCGGCGCGAATCCGAGCCGCCCGTCGAGGTCGGGAAGCTCTCGGCGCAGCTCGCGCTCCTCCAGGAGGAGATCGAGTCGCTCACCCAGGACGTGAAGGAGCTGAAGGCCGCACAGGATTTCGACCGGAAGCTGCTCGGTCAGGAAAGGAGGTGAGGTGAGGCGCGTCGCCCGTCTTCTCGCGCTGACCCTCGGGCTCGGCGCCGGCGTCGCGGTCCCCGTCCGGGGGCAGGTGGACACGCGCACGCCGCTCGACGTCGCCCGCGTGCTGGCCGCGCGCTATCCCGAGAGCCCGATCATGAGCTACATCCCCGCGCTCGCGTGGGCGGGAGCGTTTCGGCTCGCGAGCCTCACCGGTGAGCCGCAGTGGCTGGAAAAGCCGCGTCGCGAGATGCGGCCCTTCCTCACGGGCGAGCGGCCGGCGATCGCGGAGCCCTACGCGCTCACGAGCCTCGCCGGTCATCTCGCATTCGCCGACGCCGGCACGCTCGACGGAAACGCCGAAGCCATCTCGCTCGCGAGGCGAGCAGCCGACTTCATCCTCTCGGAGCACCCCGATACCGTCGTCCGGTTCGGTCGAGGCTGGACGGACGACATGTTCATGGCAAGCTCGCTGCTGTCTCGCGTTGCCGCCCAGACCGCGGACCCGCGGTATGCGATGGCCGTCGGGCGTCTGCTCACCACGTACGCTGCTCGGCTCCAGCGCGAGGACGGCCTCTTCATCCATGCGACCGAAGGCGCTCATGCGTGGGGGCGAGGCAACGGCTTCGCGGCGCTCGGGCTCACCGAGGCGCTCACGCACCTGCCGGCCTCCTGGAGCGACCGAGAGGCGGTGCTCGCGTCCTATCGGCGTCTCATGAACGCGCTCCTCCCGCTCCAGACCGACGACGGCAGCTGGAGACAAGTGCTCGACCAGCCCACGGCGTACCAGGAGCTGAGCGTCACGGCGCTCATGCTCACCGCGATGGCGCGCGGCGTGCGGCTCGGATGGCTGGACCCGGTGCGCTTCACGCCCGCGATCGATCGGGCGTGGCGTGCGGTGCTCGCGCGCGTCGGCGCCGATGGGACCGTGCGCGACGTGTGCACGAGCACGGGCGCGCAAGCGACCCTCGAGTACTACATGACCCGCCCGGTGGTGAACGGCGCGGACGACCGCGGTGGGGGGATCGTCCTGATGGCGGCGGTCGAGATGGAGATGCTCCGGCGGGGCGGGTAGTGCCGCCGTTCGACTCGATTGCCCGACCGAACGGCCAAGCCGGGCGGCCTCACCCCGCCGCCAGCTCCCCGAGCGTCGCGACCAACGTCCGCACCTTCGCCGGATCCCGCGAGGCCCCGGCCTCTCTCTCCAGCTCGCCGGCCAGCCGACGCAGCGTATCCGCGCGTGTGGCCCCCGTCGTCCCCTCGGCATCCCTCAACCCGGCCCGAACCGACGAGATGCGCTGCGGCGCGAGCCCTCCGTCGCGCTCCAGCTGATCGACGTAGGCGCGCGCCAGCGCGAACGTCGCGGGCCAGACGTAGCGCGTTTGAGTCTGCGCGTTCAGGTGCTCCAGCCGCACGGTGTTCGCGGCGTCGATCTCGTTCTGGGTGAGGAACGCGCTCGGCTGGAGCTCGAGGATGTCGAGCCCGCGAGTGATCTCCGAGCTCACGAGCAGACCGTTGTACCAGTAGACGGACCAGGAGCCGCCGAACCGCGGCTCCTCGGCGCTCACGGGGCCGCGATCGTGAAACGCGATCTCGATGGGGTTCCGGGGATCGGTCCAGTCGAAGACGGAGATGCCGCCCTGGTACCAGGACTGCACCATCACGTCGCGGCCCGGAATCGGCAGCAGCGACCCGTTGTGCGCGACGCAGTTCTCCGCTGGTCCCTGTGGGGCGGGCAGCTTGTAGTAGCTCTCGAAGCGCAGCGCGCGCCCTTCGATGGAGAAGAGGGCGTTCGCGCCCCACTCCTCGGGATCGGTGGCGCGGCATTTCGGCGCGGTGCCGCCGCCCCACTCGTCGGTGAAGAGAACCTTCGTGCCGTCGTTGTTGAACGTCGCGGAGTGCCAGTACGAGAAGTTCGGGTCGGCCACTTCCGCGACACGCCGCGGGTTCAATGGATCGCTGATGTCGATCAGGAATCCGTAACCCTCACACGCGCCTCCCGCGATCCCGAGCTCCGCGAAGATCGTGATGTCGTGGCACTGCGTCGGGCCGGGGCGCGGACCCGGAGGCCGCTGCGCCTCGGCCAATGCTCTCACGATCGCGGGGAGCGCCTCCTTGAGCGCCGCGCTGTCCGCTGCCGTGGGAGCGCCGGTCCCGCCGCGGCGAGCCACCAGAGAGTCCAGGAGAGGATCCGTGAACTCGGGCGGAACGAGCAGAAGCTGGTCGTCGATGTCCACCACGTAGACGCCCTGCTCGTTCCACATGCGCTCGATCACGGCCAGCTCCTCGGGAGCCGCTCCGTGTGCCTCCGGCTCCACGAGATCCTGGAAGATCCGCGGTGAGCTCACGATCCGCGCCTGCGCCGGGTCGGCGAGCGGAACCCGAATGACCTCGATCCGGAAGAGCGCGCTGTTGGGATCCTCGGACGGAGGCGCGTTGGAGCAGCCGGCGAGCTCCTCCGGCGGGCGCACCGTGTAGGAGCCGGAGACGTAGATATAGACGGAGGAAGGATCCCGTGGGTCCTCGACGAGCGAGTGCGTGTGCGAGCCCCTGCACGTCTGCACGTTCGCGATGTAGCGAGGGTTGCGGATGTCGGTGATGTCGAAGATGCGGATGCCGCGGAGGCGATCCTGGTTCACGGGCCCCTCGGCGCCCTGCGTACCGCAGTCCAACCTGGCCCCGAAGTCCTCCGCCGAGACGAAGAGGAGGTTGCGGTAGGTGGAGACGTCGCTCTGCGCGGCCGGACAGTGATACGCGTTGACGAGCTCCGGCCGCTCGGCGTCGGAGATGTCCCAGACCTGGAAGCCGCTGAAGCTCCCCTGGATCACATACGGCCCCGTGAACGCGAGGTCCGAGTTCACCCCTCCGACGAACGGCTGCGAGGGCGGCGTGCTCGAGACCAGGCGGAGGTTCCACGCGGCCTGCTCGGCGTCGAAGACGCCGGGCTCGAGGTCGATGCGTGGATCGGGTCTCGGAATCGTTGCGAGCGCCTGCGCCCGTGGAATGACGCCCGTCTCGGGACCGCCCGAAGAGGCGCATCCTGCCGCGAGGAGCATCCCTGTCACTGCCGCTGCCGCGTGCGAACGTCGAGTCGTGCGTCTCATCCGGCTCCTCCGGTGGGCAGAACGGTCAGCAGCTGCTGCATGCGAGTGATCTCCGTCGACTGATCCACATGGATGTCCGAGGCCAGCTCGAAGGTTGCCGGATCCTGCACGGACCTCTCGGCGGCGAGCAGCTCCTCGACCATCGCCACCGCCCCCTCGTGATGGCGGATCATGTAGGTGAGGAATAGGCGATCGAATGTCCTCCCCGTCGAGCGCTCCAGCTCCTCGAGCTCCGCAGCCGTGAGCATGCCCGGCAGATGCGCCGCGTGCGCTTCGGCTCCGCGCTCGGGAACGGGTTGGCCCCGGTCGCGCAGCCAGAGCTCCATGAGCGCGATCTCGTCCGCCTGTGCATTGATGATGCGTGCGGCGAGCGTGCGCAGCGCGCTGCTCTCCGCACGGATGGGCGCGAGCCCGGCCATCTCGATCGCCTGCGCGTGATGGGCGAGCATCCCCGTGACGAACGCGACATCGGCCGCGGTGAAGCGCATCCGGGCGCTGTCGGTGCGGGCGAGGTAGAGGGCCTCGAGCTCGCCCGCGCTCGGAGATCCTCCGGTCGCGCATCCTACGGACGTGCTGACGCACGCCAACACGAAGGAGAGGCCGAGGAGCGATCGATCGCGGCAGGGCGTCATGGAGAAAGGTCGGTTGGACGCGGCGTGCGGGGAAGCGCATTCTGCTGGGCGGTCGCATCGAGGGTGAGCGGCCGGAGAAAGGGCAGAACGAGCTCGGCGTCGCGTCCGATCTTGCCCCTCATCAGCGCGGGCGGGATGTTGGCCGGGTCCACCCCCGAAAGCGCTGACCGACCGATGTCAGGACTCATGCCAGGACCCATCCCAAGACCCAAGGGCCTCGCCGTCGTGGCGATGCTCGTCCTCCCGCTCCCGCTCGCCGGCCAGAGCCTCGCCGACCACCAATATCCGAGTGAGGCCGTGCAGGCGGGCGCGCGCGTCTACGCCACCGAGTGCGTCCTCTGCCACGGCGCCAACGGCGATGGGGTCGACGGCGTGGATCTACGGCTGGGACGGTTCCGCACCGTCCGCTCGGACGACGACATCCGGCGCGTCGTCACCACGGGTGTCGGGGGATCGCGGATGCCGAGCTTCGACCTCGGGTCCGCGGAGCTCGACGGGATCGTGGCGTACATTCGGGCAGGCTTCGATCCCGAGGGTGTCGCCGTGAGGGTCGGCGACGCGGCGCGCGGTCAGGCGATCTTCGAAGGAGAGGGGCGCTGCGCGGGATGCCACCGGGTGAACGGGCGCGGCAACGCACGCAGGCTCGCGCCCGACCTCGGGGAGATCGGCGTGCAGCGCACGCCCGCCGCGATCCAGCGGACGATCCTCGATCCGAGCAGCGCGCTGCTGCCGATCAACCGGCCGGTCCGGCTGGTGACGCGAGCAGGCGAGACGATCCGCGGACGGCGCCTCAACGAAGACACCTACGCGGTTCAGCTCATCGACTCCGACGGCCGGCTGCGGTCGCTCCTGAAATCGGAGCTGAACGAGCTCGAGGTGAGCACCACCGCCACCATGCGACCGACCACGCTTTCCGCGGACCAGGTCGCGGACGTGATCGGATATCTCCTCACCCTGAGGGGCATCCAATGAAGACGATTCGCTCTCTTGCGCTGATCTCGGGAACGGCCGCTACGCTGTTGGCCTCGCAGGCGGGGGCGCAGGTGAACGTCCCCTACGAGCGCATCCTCGGGGCGGCGAACGAGCCCGAGAACTGGCTGACCTACAACGGCACGTACTCGAGCCAGCGCTACAGCACGCTCGACGAGATCACGCCGGGTAACGTGGACGAGCTCGAGCTCGAGTGGATGCTCCCGAACCAGGTGTTCGGGGCCTGGCAGTCCAATCCGATCGTCGTGGACGGGATCATGTACGTCACGCAGCGCCCCAACGACGTCATGGCGGTCGACGCGGCCACGGGGCGCGTGTTCTGGCTCTATCGCCACACGAACGCGGAGAACGCGCGCGTATGTTGCGGCGCGAACAACCGCGGCGTGGCGGTCCACGGCGAGCGGGTCTTCATGGGCACTCTGGATGCGCACCTGATCGCGATCGACGCGATCACGGGAAAGGCGCTCTGGAAGACACGTGTCGGCGACGTGGACCTCGCCTACTCGATCACCATGGCGCCGCTCGTGATCGAGGACAGGGTCCTCGTGGGCGTCGGCGGAGGCGAGTTCGGCATCCGCGGCTTCGTCGCGGCCTACGATGTAGAGACCGGCGAAGAGGTGTGGAAGTTCTATACGATTCCCGGGCCCGGCGAGCCAGGCCACGAGACCTGGGAGGGCGACGACTGGGAGCACGGGGGCGCGCCCGCGTGGATCACGGGCTCGTACGATCCGGACCTCAACCTCACGTACTGGGGGATCGGAAATCCCGGACCGGACTGGAACGCCGCCCAGCGCCCCGGCGACAACCTGTACTCCGACGCGGTGGTGGCGCTGAACGCCGACACGGGCGAACTGGTGTGGCATTTCCAGTTCACGCCGAACGACGGCTACGACTACGACTCCGTGCAGGTCCCGGTGCTGGTCGACATGCCGTGGAACGGCCAGCAGCGGCGGCTCATGCTCTGGGCGAACCGGAACGGCTACTTCTACGTGCTCGACCGCGCGACGGGCGAGTTCCTGTCGGGCACCCCGTTCGTGAAGGTCAACTGGTCGAGCGGCTTGGACGCCAACGGGCGTCCGATCCCCACGCCGCAGCCCGAGGGAATGCCCACGTATCCGGGCAACCAGGGCGGGACCAACTGGTATCCGCCGTCCTACAGCCCGCGCACGGGACTCTTCTACTTCTCCGCGTGGGAGGACTACGCCACGATCTACCGGCCCGAGGAGTCCGAGTACCGGCCGGGTCAGGCGTTCCTCGGCGGCGGGTTCGACGTTCTGACGCCCGTGCCCGGCGCGCCCACGGTGGGCATCGGCCGGACGAACCCGATCAACACGTGGACGGACGCGGTCGGGCACGGGGCTGTCATCGCCATGGATCCGCGCACCGGGCAGCCGCGCTGGAAGTTCGAGCAGTTCGACGTGAGCGACAGCGGCATGCTGACCACGGCGTCCGATCTTCTGTTCACGGGGGGCCGCGAGGGCTACTTCCACGCGCTCGACGCGCGCACGGGCGAGGAGCTGTGGAAGGCGGCGCTCGGCGGCCAGATCGTGATGGCTCCGGTCACCTACGAGGTGAACGAACGCCAGTTCATCTCGGTGATCTCGGGCAACTCGCTCGTCACGTTCGGGCTGCCGGAGTAGAGCGCCCCGACCCGAGGGGAGTTGTGGTCGATAGCATGGATGCTATCGTTGATAGCATGAAACATATCGACCTGGCACCATTGCTTCGGGAGGCCCGGACCCGATCCGGGCTGAGCCAGCGCGATCTCGCGGCTCGAGCCGGGACCACCCAGTCCGTGGTGGGGCGCATCGAGGCGGGGATCGGCAGCCCCCGGTGGGAGACCGTCGAGCGGCTGCTCGCGGCGGCCGGCTTCCGCGCGAAGGTCGTGCTGGAGCCGATCACTCCCGAAGACCCGGTCATGCGGGCGTACCAGGACGACATCGACCGTACGCTCCTTCGCGAGAACCTCGACCGGACGGCGGAGGAAAGGGTCCGGGGGCTCCAGGCGCTGCACCGCCTCGCAGCGGAAGCGCAGCGGGCCGGGAAGGCCCTCGGCCGGCGTAGATGACCGACTTCGAGAGGCTCCTCAGTGTGCTGCACGCCGGACGAGTCGAGTGCATCGTCGTCGGAGGATTGGCGGCGACGATCCACGGCTCCGCTCGTCTCACCCAGGATGTGGACGTCTCGTACAGCCGATCCGAGGCGAACCTCGAGCGTATCGTCCATGCCCTCGAGCCGCTCGACCCCTATCTGCGCGGCGCGCCGCCGGGACTTCCGTTCGAGTGGTCGGTGGCCACGCTGCGGGCGGGGCTCAACTTCACGCTCAGCACGTCGGCCGGCGCGCTCGACCTCCTGGGTGAGATCGCCGGGGGCGGGCGCTACGAGAACCTTCTGCCGCACACGATCGTGGTCGAGCTCTTCGGCTACGGCGTCCGCTGTCTGGACCTCGAGTCGTTGATCCGAACGAAGCGAGCGGCAGGACGGCCGCGCGACCTCGAAGCGATCGCGGAGCTGGAGGCCTTGCGTGAAGAGCGGGGCTGAGCCACGCACGCCGCCCCCTCAGAGCGGCTTCGTCCCCGACAGGAGCGCGAGCTCCCGCCACTTCCAGAAGCAGTCCACGTCCGCGAACCCGATGGCGCGCAGCCAGTCGAGCTGTACGTCCAGCGGAATGCACTTGTTGGAGGGGTCCTCGTCCTCGACGGACTGACCGAGCGCGCGGTAGAACTCCGCGTGGAGCGCTTCCGTAGGGGAGGACACGTGCTCCAGGTTGCAGAAGCGACCACCCGGTGTGAGGGCTCCGAAGATCTCGCGGTAGAGCTCGCGCTTGCGGAGGTCCGTGAGGTGGTGGATGGCGAAGCTCGAGACGACCGCATCGAAGGTCCCGAAGTCGGGCAGCGGAAGGCTCAGGTCGTGCTCGATCACCGACACACGCGGATCGTCGCCGAACCGTGCCCTGACGGCCGCCAGCATCGTCGCCGAGAAGTCGACGGCAACGCCTTCGGCGTCAGGGCGCTCGACGAGCACGAGGCCGAGCAGCCGTCCGTCGCCGCAGCCGAGGTCGAGGACCCGGCGCACTCTTGCCGGAAGAAGCTCGAGCACCACGGCTTCTCCCTCCATCCTATGCGGGATGCCCTCGGCTCGGGCCAGATACGCCGACGCGTGGTCCGCCTTTGCCCACTCGTTGACCTCGGTCGGCAGCCCCTGGCGCTCACTCGCGGGCATGATTGCTCATACGATGCACATGCTCGCTGTCATTCGAGGGCTGAAGGGATTAGCGGCTGCGGCCGTAAGGCGCGCGCGCGAGAGCTGCTGTTCAGCGGGGGGGCGGCGGACTCCGCGATGTCCACCGTGGAGTGCCGCGGCCCGGCGCGCACATGCGCGACCGAGCCGCGGACGCTCGAAGTCGGTCAGCTTCCTCCGACCGCGGCCAGCGCTGCCGGCGCCGAGACCATCCCGCTCCCGTTGGCGTCGTTACCCCAGCTGTAGGTCACCGTGGGGCCGCCCGGCCCGGCCAGCACGCTGCGCGAGCCCGCCGGCAGCGGAATCGCCGTGGCTTCGAGCACTGCGTCCACGTCGGTCTGCGTGAGGCTCGGGTCGGCCTGGGCCATCAACGCCGCGAGGCCCGCCACGTGCGGGCTCGCCATCGACGTGCCGCCGACGAAGAAGTAGCTCAGGTGGCCCTGATTCGGCTGCCACGGGCCCACGACCCAGGAGCCGGGCGCGAGGACGTCGAGGTCTTGGCCGGTCTTCTCGCGGCTCGAGAAGTCCGTCACGTAGAAGTCATCCGCGCTCGTGGGG
>Ga0073934_10002367_pt1 | contig 39780 bp, 28 predicted proteins | sample LarsenN4metaG_FD_76834 | JGI IMG/M metagenome (GOLD analysis project Ga0073934, IMG submission 76834) | Hot spring sediment bacterial and archeal communities from British Columbia, Canada, to study Microbial Dark Matter (Phase II) - Larsen... ... | reverse complement strand
ACGGGTGCATTACGCGTTTTTTAAAAAAAGAATTTCTTCCGCCGAAGATCGCCGAAGTCACCGAGAATCGCCGAAAAAAATTAAAAAATAATTCGGTGACACTCGGTGTTTTCGGTGGATTTCGGCGGAAAGCTTTTTTTCATAGCATCTGTAAAAATCACGTAATACTCCCTTTTGACTCCGTGTATCTCTGTGCTCTCCGATACTCCGTGTTGAATAGCCTGTCCGTAGGACCTCAGTTTTTAACTTATTTAAAAACCCGGTGTAGTCTTTTATGTGATCGAATCACAACGTCGTAAGGCAACATGAATGTTGCATCACATCGTTATTTGATCATCTGAATCCGGCCATTCAAAATTTTCCTGCCGAGGTGCAGGCGGTAAAAATACACGCCGCTGGCCGCCGGCGCGCCGTTTTGGCTGCGGCCATTCCAGCGTTTTTGATGCACGCCCGCTTCCATCTCGGCGTCGATGAGTGTGCGCACGAGCTGGCCGTTGAGATTGAAAATCTGCAGCTTCACCGGCGCTTTCTCTTTCAATTTAAACCGGAAAGAGGTTTGCGGATTGAACGGATTCGGGAAAACCTGCACGCCGTCAAAATCATCCCCGGCCAGGCGCGACAGCTCTTCCGCCTCCGCCTCGGGCTTGGGAACGCCGAGTGAAATGAAATGATGCCACACCTCTTTGCGCGTTTCGTTGTTGGCGCAAATCAGCAGCTTCGTCGTGCTGGTCACCGTGTGCGCCGCCACGGAGGTGTTGAAGAAACTGTCCGCGGCGTTTTTGAAAATCGTGTCAATCGGCGCCGATACCAACGCGCCGTAATTGCCGATCGCCACTTTTTTCATCTCGCCGACTTTGAAGCCGCCTTCACGCACGCCGGCCGCGTACAGCATGTTGTTGGTGGCGTCGATGGCGAGAACCGGCCGCGTCCAGCCGGTCGAGAGCAAAATCGGATACTGCGCCCAGACGCCGTTGGCGGCGCGATGCAGCAAACCGACGTTCGTCGTGGTCGGTCCGCCGCCGTTGGTTTTGATGATCATGAACACGGCGTTGTTATAAACCGCCATGCTGATGTGATCGTCCGAGGTGGTGTTGGCAAATTGCGGAATCGAGGCGGTTTCATCCGTCCACACCGTATCGTTGTCGCTGATATTGTGGCGCAAAAAACCGTAGATCGAACCAGGCGCGCTGTCTTCGGCGTAACCGGCGCCGATGTGGTTGCCGCCGCTGTACGCAAAGGCGACGGCATCGGTGAGGCCGGTGTGGTTATTCAAATGGCGCTTGACCGCGATCCGCGATGCCGACCAGGTTTTGCCGGCGTCGCTCGATTTTTTGGCGTACAAAGTCGAATCGCGAATCATGAAAACCCAGAGATCGCTGTTGCTGGCGCGGGCGAGATTGATGCCGCGATCCGAGCTTTGCGCGAAATCCGGAATCGGATAGGGATAACCGCCGTCAATCGACCAAGCGCCGCTCGCGTATTTAAGGCGCGTAATGTGCGTCGTGCTGGCGCCGGGCAGCAAAACGTAAACGCGATTGTTGGAGGCTTCGAGAAGGCAATCGGGCCGGTTTTTGCTCGCCGTGTGAATGAGAATGTCCTGGCTCCACGTCACGCCGTCAAATTTCCACAGATACCACTTCTGATCGATTTTGGATTGCGCCGTGACCCACCACAAACCGGCGTGATAAAACATTTTGCTCTGATTGTTGCGGTCGAATTTTTCCGTCGTCCCGGGAATCGGCTGCCCGATTCCGGTGTACGGTTCAACGGCGTACGGATTCGACGCCACCGCCGTGGTTTCCACGCTGGTGGCCACCGTCAAGGTGTAATTTCCCACCAGCGCCGGATTCCGCACCGCCGATTTCGGCAGATACAACGTCACCGGCGCGTTGTTCGATAACGACACCGTCGTCGGTAGAGTAACCGTAATTTGGCGGGTGGCGCTGTTGCCGATGGCGGCGGCATCGACCGAATTGATTTTGGCGCCGCTCAACACGCCGTTGGTAATTTCTGTGCTGTCATTAAACGTGACCACGAACTGGCTCGCGCCCGAAAGCCCTACGGCCGCAGGCAATCGGCCATGGGCGCCGAGATTGAAATTCAGCGTGTAATCAGCCATGCTATCCGGATCGGTCGTCAACAAAGTGGCCACGGCCGGCGTCACCGTTGTCGTGGCTTGCACCAAACTGTAACTCGGCGAATTGACCTGCGCCGGCTGGCTGCTCGTCCACGCCGTAATCTGATACGTGCTATCAACCGTGGTCGGATTCAACAGCCCTGCGCCGGCCGTGAAGATCACCGAGAAGCTTTGATTGCCGGTCAAATTCACCGGCGAGGTGACACTCACTTGCCGCGTCGTGGTATTGGCAAGAACCGTCGCTGTTGGCGTGCCGTTAACCGTCACGGCGCTCGCCGCCATGTTGCTCGGAACATGCGTATTGTCCGGAAAAATAAAATTGATCACGCCGGCACCGGCGTTCAGGCCGCCGTCCGGCGAAAGCGTCAAGGGAATCGTGTACGCGGCGTTGGCATTGACTTCGTTCGAGGCCACGGTGATATTGCCAATTGCAACCGGCGTGTTGGCCATCACCGCCAGATGCCGGTACCAAATATCGTTGGCCGTCACGTTGTCAATCGTCACCATTAAACCGGAGGCGCTGCCGAAATTGGCCTCCGGCACGCTCAGATCGTCAAACGTCGCGCTGGCTGCGGCGAACAAGCCGCTGACCGGCGCATTTTCCAAAGCGCTTTCCTGGCCGATCGCGCAGACTTTGTATTCCGGCAAGGAAGTATTGAGATTGACGCCCATCGTGTAAATCACGCCGTTGTCGCCGTCGAGCGCGATGGCCGGTGTTTTCCAATTCAGCGTCGAGGACGCATTGACTTTGTATTTGAACCACGTGCCGCCGCCGCCGCGTTTGTAGAGAATGTTGCGCGGATCGCTGGCGCTGGTCGCGATCGTGCGCGTAAAAAGATAAACATTTTCATTCTCGTCCGCCGCCAGACACAGCGCATTGTGCGCGCGCTCCGTGCCAAAGAAAGTCAGTGACGAGGATTCATCGCTCCAAACCGTGTCGGCGTCGCTGTCGCGATGTTTGAGAAAGCCGAATGTGCTGATCGGCGCCGGATTATCCTGCTCGGCGTAGGCCACGCCGATATAATTTTTTCCGGCGTTGGTGAACGCCACCGCATCCGTCACACCGGTGGCGGTGGTCAAGCCGGTTTTAAGATTGATCGGCGCTGCCCAGGTGATGCCGCCGTCGGCAGAGTGTTTGCCTTGCAGCGTGTTGTTGATCATCCGAAAAAGCCAGAGGGAGCCGTTTTTCGCCTGCACCAAACTGATCGGATTGCCCGCGTCCAGCGCGGTGAAATCCGCCAGCGAAACCGAAAAACCGGAATCGCGTTTCCACTCGCCGCCGAGATAAGAATAACGCCGAAAATCCGAAGCCGCAGTGTTGGAGCCGATCAAATACAGTTTGCCGAGGGCGGCGTTGAGCACGGCGTCCCATTGATAATTAAAACCCTTGTCCAAACTGGTGATTCTGATCCATGTGGCGCCGTCGTACTTCCAAATGTACCAACGATTGTCCGGCTCGTGAAACGCAATCGCCCACCATTGATTGTCGTGATAAAAAACCTTGCTTTGATTTGATTTTTTGTAGCCGGATTTGGTGCTGGCGGCGATGGCGCTGCCGGTGTCGGCGCTGATCGCATAAAACGGCGAGGTGACCGGATACGTTTGCGCGCTGGTGAAGGCTTGCAGTGCATAATTGCCGGCACTGGGCGGATTGGCCACGCCGGATCCGGTTTTAAACGTGACATTGACCTCGGCATTATTGGCTAAATTCACCGGTGTCATCACTTGCACCCGGCGCGCCGCCGTATCGGAAGTCGCGACGCTGGCCGGTGTGCCGTTCACGAAAATTTGGCCGGCGACAACATTGCTCGAAATCTGCGTGCCGCCGGGAAAAATAAATGTCAGCGCATCCACACCCGCCGCGAGACTGCCATTGCTCGCCAATGTCAACGGAATGGTGTAACTCGCCGGCGCGCTGATTTGAGTTGGCGCGACCGAAACCTCTCCAACCGCCAACTGCGGGGCGATGCGATAAATATTCGAAACCACCGGCGTGGTCTCAACACTCGTGCTCACCGTCATCGTATAACTGCCGTTCGCGGACGGATTGCACACAATCGGCTTCGGCAGCGCTACCGCGACGGCGGCGTTGTTGCTCACCGAAACCGTCGCCGGCAGCGTCACGGTGATGGTTTTCGCCGCGTTGTCGCCGGTTGCGGCAGTCGCGACGCTATTGACCGTAACCCCGCTCAACGGGCCGGTGACGAGAGTGGTCGCCGTATTAAACGTGAGCGTGATCGTGCTACTGCCGGAAAGCAAACGGCCATGCGCGCCCAAGTTGAACGCCACCGTGTACGTCGAGCACGCCGACATCAAGCTGTTGGAGAGCATAACCGTGGCCGGCGTCACCGTCGTCGTGGCCGCCACGATGTTGTATTTCGGCGAATTGACCTGCGTCGGCTGGCTGCTCGTCCACGCCGTGAGGCGATACGTGTTGCCGTTGGAAATCGTCGTCGGATTCAACAAACCCGCGCCGGCATCGAACACCACCGAAAAACTTTGGTTGTTGGACAAATTCACCGGCGTGACGAGGCTCACCTGCCGCGAGGCGGTATTCGAAACCACTGCCGTGCACGGCGTGCCGTTGACGAGAATAGCGCCCGGCGTCATGCTGTTCGGAACAAACGTATTGCCGGGAAAGCGGAAACCGATCGTGCCACTTCCCGCGTTCAACGCGCCGCTGCTCGAAAGCGTCAAAGGAATCGTGTACGCGGCATTGGCATTCACTTCGTTGGACGAAAGGCTCGCGTTTCCCACGATCAGCGGCGCCGTGCTGCCCGTTGACAAATGTCGAAACCAAATGTCACCATCGGTGGTATTTTCGCCCAAAATCATCAGCCCGCGAATCGCATCGACATTTTCGGCCGGCGCGCTGAGATTGCCGAATTGATCGCCCGGCGAAGACAAAAGCATGGAAACCGCGGCCGTATCCAGCTCGCTCTCCTGGCCGAGCAAACAGGTTTTGTATTCTGCCGACAGCGCCGCAATATTGACGCCCATGACATACAGACGGCTGTTCGCGCCGTCAACCGCGAGGGCCGGCGATTTCCACGCCCGGGCGCTGGCGGTATTCACTTTGAATTTTTCCCAAACGCCATCCGGCCGGCGTTTATATAACGAATTGGCCGGCCGGCTGCCGTTGCCGGCTACGCCCGGCGGGGAATTGCCGTTGCGCGTGAGCAAATAAAGGTTGTCGTCGGCATCCGCCGTCAGAGAAATTTGATTGTTCGCGCGTTCGACGCTAAAAAAAGTCAGCGCCGCCGATTCATCAAGCCACGTGTTTGCCGGACTGCCGTCGGCGTGCATCAGAAAACCGAAGTGGCTGCCTGCCACGTCTCCCAAGCCGTATGCCACCCCGACGTAATCAGCGCCGGAAAAGGTGAACGCCGCGGCGTCCGTGGTGCCGTTGGCCGTCGTCAATCCGGTTTTTACGTTAATCGTATCCGACCAGCTCAAGCCGTCGTCGGTCGAACGTTTGGCCTGCAAAATGTTGCTGCGGATGCAAAAAATCCACAGCTCGCCGTTTTTCGCCTGCACGAGACTGCCGGGATTATTCTGATCGGGATTGGCAAAACCGCCAACGACCACCGGATAACCGGGGTCGCGCTTCCAGGTGCCGCCGATATAAGAAAACCGATGAAAACGCGAGGCAGTGTGGTGCGAGCTGAACATATAAAGCTTTCCGGTGGCGGAATTGAGCATGGCGTCGCAATAAAACGCGTTGCCGTTTTGCACGGCGAAGTTCGTCGCCACCCAACTGGCGCCGTTGTATCGCCAGATTTCCCAGCGATCGTTGCTTTCATTCAGCGCCAGCGCCCACCATTGGCTGTCGTAATAAAAAACCTTGCTCTGATTGGATTTTTTGAAGCCGAATTTGGTGTTCGTCGAAATCGGCGCGCCGGTTTGAGCAAAAAGGTTCGAGCTTGCACGCAAGAAAATAAGCCCCCAGCACAACATGATCCCAACATAGCGGCTGAATTTGGAGACACGAGATGACATAGGTTTGTCCTTAAGCATTTGTAGTCCTACCCCCTTGTGGGGTACTTTTGAAACTCCGAATTGAGTGGTATTGAGAGCGACCCACAAGGGGTCGGGGCTACGTTAAATTCTGCACATCCTGAAAACCGCTGTAGGCTCGCGCCGACGGCGTCAGGATTTGCGTTGGCTCGTCCCTCAAGTTCAGCCTGGGGTTTTAGTCGTACTCGTACTCATGCTCCCTCAATTTTGCACGCGGGAGCGTAATGCGTTATATTTAAGGGTAGATTAAAACAACTTGCAGAACCGCGCCAATTGCGGTTTTGGCCACTTTCGCTGCACAATTCAGGTGCTCTTACTCTTACTCGCTTTTAAGAATTTTGCAAGGCGAGTAAGAGTAGGAGTAGGAGTATGAGTAAGAGTAAGAGTATTCGAACTACTTCAACATCTGAATCCGCCCGTTCATGATCCGCTGCCCGATTTGCAGGCGATAGAAATACAAGCCGCTGGCGGCCGGACGGCCGTCCTGGTTGCGGCCATTCCAACGCTGCTGGTAGACGCCCGGCGCGAAATCTTCATCAACAATCGTGCGCACCAACTGGCCGGCCAGATTGAAGATTTGCAATTTCACCCCTACGGGCGTAGCCAGCGAGTTCTCTTTCACTTTGAAGCGAAACGAGGTCTGCGGATTGAACGGATTCGGAAACACCTGCACGCCCTCGAAATCTTCGCCCGCCCATTCTGCCGCCGCCGTTGTTTCATCCGCGGTTTTGGGCGCGCCGCCGAGTTTGATCAAATTATACCACAGCTCGTCGCGGCTCTCGTTGCCGTTGCAAATCAGCAAGTTCGTCGTGCTGTTCACGGCTTGAAACGGCACCGAGGCATTGAAAAAATTATCCGCCTCATTCTTGAAAACGGTATCGATTTTTGCCGACAGCAGCGAGCCGTAATCGCCGATCGCGCAGGTTTTCATTTCGCCGACTTTGATTGCGCCTTCGCGCGTGCCAAAGAGATAAAGCCGGTTATTGCTCTGATCGATCGCCATCACCGGCCGCGTCCAGCCGGTGGACAACAGAACCGGGAAAAGGCTCCAGGCGCCGTTGGTCGCGCGCCGCAACAAACCGACGTTGACCACGCTGGCGGCGCCGCCGTTGGTTTTGACCAGCATCAACACTTCGCCGCTATACGTGATCATGCTGACGTGATCGTCCGAGGTGGTTCCGGGGAACTGCGGCATCGCGGCGGTCTCATCCGTCCAAACCGAATCCGGATCCGTGTCGAGATGGCGCAGAAAACCATAAATCGAGCCGGGGGCGCTGTTCTCGCCATAACCGACGCCGATGTAACTGCCGCTGCTGAGCGTAAACGCGGTGGCGTCGGTCAGCCCATCGCCGTTATGCAGCTTCTTTTTGACGATAATCAGGGGCGACCAGGTCAGGCCGAGATCGTCGGAACGCTTGGCGGTCAGTGTCGAATCCGTGGCGCGGAACACCCAGAAATGGCCGTTTTTCGCGCGCGCCAGATTTACCGCGCGATCCGAAACCTGGGCGAAATCCGAAATGAGAACCGGATAACCGCTATCGGTCGACCAAACGCCGGCTACGCCCGTCGGGGCGCCGGGCGCATAGCTCAAGCGTGTTATATACGTCGTACCGGCGCCAGGCAGCACGATATAAACTTTGTTCGCCGGCGCGTCCAGCACACAATCCGGGCGGCTCTTGCCCGTCGTGTGAATCAGCGCATTTTGCGTCCACGTGAGGCCGTCGAATTTCCACAGATACCATTTCAAATCCGCCTGGGCTTGAGCCGCCACCCACCAAAAGCCGCCGTGATGAAACACCTTGCTTTGGTTGTTGCGGTCAAAGCTCTTTGTCGTTCCGGGAATCGGCGCGCCGAGGCTGTTGCTCGCTTTGATTTCAAATTGCTGTGAGGCCACGAACGTGGTCTCCACGCTCGTCGCCGCCATCAGCGAATAAAATCCGGCGAGGCTGGGATTGCGTATTTTTGATTTCGGGATGAATAACGTCACCGCTGAATTGTTGGTCAAGCTCACACCGACCGGAATCGTCACGGTAACCTGGCGCGAGATCGAGTCTGCGGTGGCGGCGGCGTCTTTGAGATTGAGCTTGACGCCGCTAATGGAACCGTTCAACACTTTCATCGCAGCGCCGAATTTCACCATGATCGTGCTGCCTGCGGCCGTAGGGCTGCCTCCGATTGGCCGGCCGTGTGAACCGAGCTTGAACTTCAAAGTATAATCCGCCAAACTATCCGGGCTGGTTGGAAATGGCGCCACGGTTGCCCGGGTGAGGGTGGTTGTCGTTTGCACCAAACTGTAAACCGGCGACTTCATCTGCACCGGCTGTGCGCTCGTCCAGGCCGTCAGGCGATAAGCCGCGCCAATCGTGGTCGGGTTCAGCAGCCCCGCGCCCGCCGCCGAGTCAAACACCACGCTAAAAGAATAATCGTTGGGCAAGTTCACCGGCGTGGTCACGGTCACTTGTCGTGTTTGATTGTTTGAAACGATCCCGCCTGGCGCGACAGGCACGCCGTCGACTTTTACGGCCGCGGCCGGCATGTTGTTAGGCACGAAGGTGTTGGGCGGGAAAATAAAATTCAACACGCCATTGCCCGCCTCCAGCCCGCCAAGATTGGAGAGCTTCAGCGGAATGGTGTAGGTCGCGTTCGCATTGATTTGATTGGAAACCACCTCGACCGCGCCGATATTCAGCGCCGTGCTGCCGCCCAATTCAAGATAACGAAAATAAATATCGTTCGCCGTGAGATTATCCGCGCACAACATCAAGCCGGAAGGCGCGGTCACATTTGCCGCCGGCGCGCTGATATCATCAAATTTTCCGCCGCTGACCGCAAACAAACTGGCGGCGCTCATCGTGTCGAGCGCCGCTTCCTGGCCGAAACTGCATGCCTTGTATTCTCCCCAGGCCGTCGCCGTGTTGACGCCCATGAGATAAAGCACTTTGCCGCTCGCGTCAACCGCCAGCGCCGGTGATTTCCATGAATTGAGCGAATTGACTTTGAATTTGGCCCAGATGCCGGTGTTCCGGCGCCGGAAGAGCGTATTATGAGGATTGCCTGCGGCCGTCGGGCCGGCGGCCACACCGGCGTTTTGCGTAAAAAGATAAACGTTGTTGCTCGCATCGGTCGTCATCGAAATTTGATTGCGGGCGCGTTCGGTGCCGAAAGACGTCAACGCCGCCGATTCATCCGTCCAGGCCTCGTCCGCCGCGCCGTCTTGATGCACGAGAAAACCAAATTGGCTCATCGACGAATCGGTCTCGCCATAGCCGACGCCGATAAAAGTGTTATCGCCGGATTTGAACGCCACGGCGTCAGTCAAGCCGTTCGCCGTGCGCAAACCGGCTTTGACCGGAATAATCCCCGACCAAGTCGCGCCGCCATCGCTCGAACGCTTGGCCTGCAAAATCCCGGCGCGAATGCGGAAGATCCAGAGATCACCGTTTTGGGCCTGCACGAGACTGATCGGGTTGTTAGGATCAACCGAGACAAAGTCGCTCATGCTGATCGGAAAACCCGAATCACTTTTCCACGCGCCGCCGATATACGAATAGCGGCGGAATTTCGACAACGATTTATGCGCGCCGAAAAGGTAAATCTTATTGGCGCTCGCGTTCACGACGACGTCGTAATTAAACGACGCGCCTTTATCCATGCCCACCGCCTTGATCCACGCCGTGCCGTTGAACTTCCAGATGTACCAGCGGTTTACCGACTCATCAAAAGCAACCGCCCACCACTGCGTGTCGTGATAAAAGACCTTGCTCTGATTCGATTTCTTGTAGCCGGATTTGGTAAGCGCGGAAATCGGATTGGCGCCAAGGCTCGGCAGCAGCGTATAAATCGGTGAAGCAACCGGCGTCGGCTGCGCGCTCGTCCACGCTTGCAGCGTGTAATCACCGGCCGCGGCGGGATTGACGATTCCAGCGCCGAGCGTAAACGCCACCGAAACATTCTGGCCGTTGGCCATATCAACCGGCGTCGTAATCATGACTTCTCGCGTCGCGCTGTTGGAAACGACCGCCGTTGACGGCGTGCCATCGACCGTGATGTGATTTGCCGTGATGCTATTCGGAACCGTCGTGCCGGTTGGAAAACGAAAATTCAGAACGCCGCTGCCGGCCGCCAACGCGCCGTTGCTCGACAGCGTCAACGGAATCGTGTAAATCGCATTCGAGCCGGCATAGGGCGGATTCAGCGTGATCGGGCCGAGCAGAACACGGCCGATAATTTTATAGGGATTCGAAGTCACCGGCGTCGTTTCCACACTCGTGACCACTGTCAGCGTATAATCATTGATCACGGAAGGATTACAAACAGCCGATGCCGGCAGATATAAAGTCACCGCCGCATCGTTGCCCAACGACACGGAAGCCGGCAGCGTGATATTAACCGTCTGGCTCGTGTTATCCGCCATCGCGTCAGCGGCAACGCCGTTGACCAACACCCCGGCCAGCGCGCCGTTGGCGAGCTTGGTTTCGGCATTGAACGTGACAGTAAACGTGCTCGCGCCCGGCAGCATCCGGCCGTTGGCGCCGAGATTGAAGGCAATCGAGTAATTCGCGCAGCTATCCGGCTCACTCGCCGAAAGCGAAACCGTTGCCGGCGTCACCGCGCTCGTTGTTGCCGCGATTTCGTAATTTGGCGAAGTCGCCACCGCCGGCTGCGAGCTGGTCGACGCATTCAATTGATACACGCCCGCCAAAGTCGGATTCAACAAACCTGCGCTCGCGCTGATCTCAATGGAAAATGATTGGTTGTGGCTCAAATTCACCGGCGTCGTAATCGTCAATTGCCGGGCCGCCGCATCAACCGTGACGTTCGTGCAGGGCGTGCCATCCACGGTAATCGTGCTCGCCGCCACACTCGCCGGCGTCAACGTGTTGCTCGGAAAAATGAGGTTGATGATTCCCGAACCAGCGATTAAAGCCCCGCCCGCCGACAACGTTAAAGGAATCGTGTAAGCAGCGTTGGCATTGACTTGATTCGAACTCATAGTAACCGTGCCAATGGTCACCGGCGCCATGCTCACGATCGGCAAATGGCGATACCAAATATCGCTGGCGGCGTTGTTGTCCGCGGCCACCATCAATCCGCTGTTGATATCAACGCCGGTTCCACCCGGCGGCGCGCTCAGCTCCGCAAACGTCGCACCGGCGCCGGAAAATAAAACCGTAGCGGACTCCGCTTCCAACGTGGATTCCTGGCCAATCGCACATGTTTTATATTCACCTTGCTGCGACGCGACATTGATGCCCATCACATAAATTTTATTGTTGACCGCCTCGAAAACGACGGCGGGCGATTTCCAATCTGCGCTGGCGCTGGTGTTGACTTTAAATTTCTGCCACGCGCCGTCGTTCCCGCGTTTATACAACGTGTTGCGCGGATCGCTGCCGGCGGCATTGCCGGTTTTCGTGAAGAGATAAATATTATTGTTGGCGTCCGTCGTCATCCCAAGTTGATTGCTGCCGCGCTCCGTGCCGAAAAGCGTCAACGACGAGGATTCATCCGTCCACGCCTCATCCGCCGCGCCGTCTTGATGCATCAGAAAACCGAATTTTGTGCCGGCGGCCGGGGTTTCCCCATAAGCAACGCCAATGAAATCATTGCCGCCGAAACTGAACGCCACGGCGTCGGTGGTGCCGGTCGCCGCCGTCAATCCGGTTTTCACCTCAATTGCCGCCGACCACGCCGCGCCGCCGTTGGTGGAGCGCTTGGCTTGCAGTTTATTGTTGTGAATGCGAAAAATCCAAAGATCGCCGTTCTTCGCTTGCACGAGGCTCAGCGGATTGCCGGCATCCTCATTGTTAAAGCTCGGCTTCACCGGAAAACCGGCCTCCAACGACCACGTCGCCGAACTGCTCACGTAGCTATAGCGCCGAAATTCCGTCGCCGAGGCATGCGAGCCGATCAGATAAAGCTTGTCGTTCGCAGAATCGACCACGGCGTCATATTTTATCGTCGAGCTTTTGACGAGGGAATTGAGCCGCGTCCACACGCCGCCGCTGAATTTCCAGATGTACCAGCGGCTGGTTGTATCATGATGCGCGACGGCCCACCAATTTCCATCGTGGTAGAAAACTTTGCTCTGGTTGGATTTGAGAAAACCGGATTTGGTCGCCGTCGAAATGGCCTCGCCTTGAGCGCGCGCCTCGTTAGGCGACGCAAAGACGCCGATCATTAAAATCAAAAAAATGGGGACTATGAGCCCGCGCCAGTAATTAAAACGCATTGTCTGCTCTCCTCAATGATGTTGAATCCAGGCTGTTTGGACAGACGAATTGATTTGCTCGAACCTTGCTCGCTCACAGCCCCGCTGTTTTTCAAGGAGGTGACGTGCGCCGGCCCTGGCCCACAAGACAGAGAGGGATGGTGAGAAACCGTTGACCTCTGTTTGTTGATAATATACGAAAAACCTGCCGGATTGCAGAAAAATAATATGGAACTTGACATTCGAACTTTTTTTCTGTAGATTCAAGCCGTAAAAATGGCCTATTGAAAACCCAACGCGATATTTGAAATCCAGTCATAATCTTCTTATATGATGTTTAAATTGAGTGAGCTCATCGCTCATAATCCGACAAAATCAGTCAAAGAAGGAAGGTGCTATGATTGCAACCGTTGAAGGTGTTTACAAAAAGGGCAAAGTTGAATTATTTGAAATCCCTATCGGATTGGATGAATCACCAGTGCTTGTGACGTTTTTGCCGAAATCAGCGTCCAAACCACCACAGCGTCGCCTGGTTTATGGTCAATTTGTCGGTAAAAATATGTCCACAGAAGAAGATTTCCGGATAGCTGAGTGGCGTGGAGAAGGCGAGGAATATAATGGCGACGAAAAACATCGTTGATGCGCATGCACTTGTGTGGTATTTGGAAGGCAATCCGCGTTTAGGCATGCAAGCCAATAGAGAATTTTGCTACATTACAGCATTCTTAATAAGCTTCTCGCTGCTGGCGTCAGCGCAACAACCGCTACGCAAACCCACCGTTGATTTTCAGCGCGTCACCGGCGTCGGCAACATCGCCATGACCATCACCAACTACGGCACGTTCGGCGACGGCTTCGCGCAGCAGCGGCCGATCGATTTGCCCTCGTGCGAGTATCCCAAAGGCTCCGGCATCGAGCATTTGTTTGACGGCGGCCTGTGGATCGGCGGCCGCAAAGACAACGGCAGCCTTCTCGTCACCACCGCCGCGGTAGATGCGTCGAATTTGAATTTCACCGTTGCGCCCGGCTTTGAATTTACCACCAGCGCCGATCCCAAGGACATTCTGCTCGAGCGCTCGAGCTTGTTGGATTCGCCCTTCTTCGATCCGCGCGCCATCAGCCATCAGGATTTCATCGCCGACTTCACCGACTCCAATCTCACCATTCCCGAAACCGGCGATCTCATTCCCGAGCACACGCCGCTGAAACTGGCGGTGCACCTCGAAACCTACGCGTGGAATTTTCCCTTCGCCGACGCGTTCGTCATTTTCAACTATACCATCCGCAACGCCAGCCGCGACACGCTGCGCGAGGTTTATCTCGGCGTCATGGGCGATCTCGTCGTGCGCAACGTTCGCATCACCCCGCCGCGCGTCGGCGCGCCGTTTTATCAGCACAAAGGCATCGGCAAAATCGATTCGCTGTTCATGCTTTATGTTTATGATTTCAACGGCGACCCCGGCTTTACCGAGGACGGGCTTTACGTGGCGATGCAAATTCTCGGGGTGACGCCGCCGGAAGGCGACACCGGTTATCGCAAGCGCAGCATCGCCAACGCCTGGCGTTTTCGCACCAACGACACCCCGCAGAACGACATCGAGCGCTACGAACGCTTGAAAGGCGGCATCATCAGCTTCGAGCAGGGACTGGCGCAGAATTTCATCAGCTTGCTTTCGACCGGGCCGATTGCCAAATTCGCGCCGCAGCAAAGTATCAATTTTGTTTTCGCCATTGTTTGCGCGGGAAAATTTGGCACCGATCCGAACAGCAAAGATTCATTTCACAGCAAGCTCAATCTTTTCACCAACGCCGGTTGGGCGCAGCGCGCCTACGACGGCGAAGATAAAAACGCCAACGGCATTCTCGATCCCGGCGAAGATCTCAACCGCAACGGCAAAATCGACCGCTACGTGCTGCCGACGCCGCCTTCTCCCCCGCGTTTGCGCACGATTGTCGAAGATAAACGCGTTACATTATATTGGGATCGCAACGCCGAGTTCTCGCGCGATCTCATCAGCGGCGAATTGGATTTCGAGGGCTATCGCATTTATCGCTCGCAGCTCGGCGCGGATTTGCCCGGCCGCGATTTGCTCTCGTCGATGACGCTCGTTGCCGAGTTTGATTCGAGCAACGGCCTCAATTACGACACCGGTTTCCGAGCGGTGCGATTGGACAAACCCGTTTTTTTCGCGGGCGACACGACGGCGTATCGCTACAAATTCGTGAATGAAAATCTCCTCAACGGCTGGCAATATGCGTATGCCGTCACCGCTTTCGATCGCGGCGATCCGAGCGAGAATTTGCCGAGCCTCGAATCGAGTCGTTTGAGCACGGTGAAGCGACTCATTCCCGGCACGCCGGCAGCGGATGCCTCGGCGCAATCGGCCGCGAGAAAAGTGAGCGTCTATCCGAATCCCTATCGCGGCCATGCAACATGGGACGGTCGCCTCGAACGCGAGCGCAAAATTTATTTTTTCAATCTGCCGGCGCGCTGCGAGATTCGTATTTACACGTTGGCCGGCGACGTCGTCGATACGATTCAACACGAGGCGAGTTCTTACACCGGCCTCGACACGCGCTGGTTCGGCGTTTATGCGGGTGAAAACGTCCAATTCAGCGGCGGCGAACACGCGTGGGATTTGGTGACGACCGATGATCAAGCACTGGCGACGGGACTTTATTTGTACACGGTGGAAGATTTGCAAACCGGCGAGATTCAGAAGGGGAAGTTTGCGGTGATAAAGTAACGATAAGTTAATGGGGTTTTCTTTGGCAAAGTGTGGGGATTATGCCTTTGATAAAAACAAAGTTTGCAAGATTGGGAATTTATGTTAAATTTAAAATGGGACACTATTTGGATTTCATGACGAAGAAAATGTACAGGAGATAAGCGATCATGATTCAACCGCAACGCATTCAACAAAACCTTCAAAGCCTAAAAATTGAAGCGCGCAAAAGATATAAGGCTGAACTCAAAGGCATTTTTGGCTCATTTGCCAGAGGTGAAGCGCGCGAAGATAGTGACGTCGACATTCTAGTTCACTTCGACGCCAACGCCACACTTTTGGACTTGATCGGACTTAGCAACTTTCTTGAGGAAAAATTACAACGCAAAGTCGACGTTGTCACACCGGCGGCTTTGCGCAAGGAGCTCCGAGCACAAATATTGCGTGAATTGGTGGCCTTATGAACCGCGATGCTTATCCCGATATTAGATGGAAGGATTTTGCAGGGATGCGAGATCGTTTGATTCATGGTTATTTTGGTGTGGATTATAGTTTGGTTTGGAATACTGCAACCATTACCATTCCCGAGCTGATAACAGCAATTTCCCACATATTCTTGGATTTAGAGAGCGACCGCGATTCATCAACTTAAATTTCTCTCGTAACGACGCCAACTCTTACCACGGCCTTAGCGCGCTGATTCGCCGACGAGTACGTCCAATTCAGCAATTTTATGTCACTGAAGAACGAAAATCGTAACTCAGGAACCTTTTCAACAATCTCATACTGGTGACCGAACCGAAGCCGCATCCAACCCCGCGCCGCGCGGCGCTGGTTTTCATTTTTATCACCGTCCTGCTCGACATCCTGGCGCTCGGGATCATTATTCCCGTGCTGCCGAAGCTGGTCGAGAACTTCCTGGGCGGCAACACCGCGGCCGCGGCAGAAATGTACGGCTTGTTCGGCACGGTCTGGGCGCTGATGCAGTTCGTGTTCTCACCGGTGCTTGGCGCACTCTCCGATCGCTTTGGCCGTCGACCGGTGATTCTCATCTCATGCTTCGGCCTAGGATTCGATTACATCCTCATGGCGTTGGCGCCGACATTGATCTGGCTGTTCGTGGGCCGCGTCATTTCGGGCATTACCGCGGCGAGCATTCCGACGGCCGGCGCCTACATCACGGACGTGACGCCAGCGGAGAAGCGCGCGGCCGGCTTCGGCATATTAGGCGCCGCCTTCGGTATCGGCTTCGTGCTCGGGCCCGCTTTAGGCGGCGTGCTCGGCGGCATCAATCCGCGCCTGCCGTTTTGGGTTGCGGCGGGCATGAGTCTCTTGAACGCGATGTACGGCCTTTTCGTGTTGCCGGAGTCGCATTCGCCGGAACGACGCGCCAGCTTTCTTTGGTCGCGCGCCAATCCGGTGGGTTCGCTGACGTTGTTGCGCTCACATCCTGAACTGCTCGGGCTTGCGACCGTCAACTTTCTCTACTATCTCGCGCATGAGGTGCTGCCCAGCACATTCGTGCTCTATGCGGGTTATCGCTACAATTGGGACGAACGCGCTGTCGGTCTCACGCTTGCGGTCGTCGGCGTGTGCACCGGCATCGTGCAGGCCGGCTTGATCAAGCCCATCGTCGCCCGCTTCGGCGAACGGCGCGCTAGTCGCCGGGCTTTGGTTTGGCACGGCGGCATTCGCCATTTACGGCTTGGCCGCAACCGGCGCGGTATTCATGATCGGCGTGCCGGTGATGGCGCTGTGGGGACTTTCCGGCCCCTCGGCGCAGGGTCTGATGACCCGGCACGTTGAACCGGCAGCGCAAGGCCAACTCCAAGGCGCGCTGCAAAGCCTCCGCGGGATCACCGGCATGATCGGGCCGGGACTCTTCACGCTGACGTTCGCGAGCTTTATCGGCAGCCGAAGTGACTGGCATTTGCCCGGCGCGCCGTTTCTGCTCGCCGCGCTGTTGGTGGCCAGCGCCATGACGACGGCGTGGAGGGTCACGCGTGTAAATTGAGCGCGGTGAACATGATTTTTTTCTTGCGCGGAACGCTGTTTTCATTTATAATGTAAAAATTTCGAACTTCACGAGAGGTTAGGTTTCACGGATTGAATGTGTGGCTCTCAATCAAATCATCTCATTTAGAAAATTTAAGGAGACGCATCATGAAGTTTGTTACAAAAGTGGCTTGCTTAATCGCGCTGTTCTCGATTGTCGCGATGGTTCTTCCCGCCGCGGCGCAGCAAAACGTCAAAATTCGCGACATTCAATTCGTGCATCCGGATTCGCTGAAAAAATCCGGCGACCGCGACAACAGCCCGATGCTCCGCGATACGGTTACAGTGACGTGCGTGGTGGTCACCGGCCCGCGCTCGCTGTGGACCGGCGCGCGATGGTCGTTTATCGTGGCAGACACCAGTTACGGCGAGTGGAATTTCATTCAGGTCGTGCAAAACGATACGCTCAGCGCCGGCGCTCTCGCGACCAACGTCTCGGCGCTGCAAGTTGGCGATGTCGTGCGCATCACCGGACTCGTCAATGAGTTTCCCAATAATGTCTCCCATAGCCAAACTCAGATCGAGCCGTTTACCAACCCGCCGGTGCCGGTGGAATTTCTTAACATTTTCAATTTCAGATTGCCGCAGCCGGTTTTGCTCAAAGCCGAAGATTTTGCCTCACCGGATCGCGGTGAAAAATACGAGTGCGCTTACGTTCGCCTCGAAAATGGGACAATGCTCAACAACAACTCCGGCAACGGCAACGGCCAGGCGCTGATGCGGGACGCCACCGCGCAGCTCTTAATCGATGACTGGTTCAATCCGGTGCATTCGCTCGTTGATCAAGCGGCCGGCGGCAGCGTTGCCAATATTCCCAGAGTTTATCCCGCCAACGGCGCGCGCTTCAATGTCACCGGCTGGATTCGCGATCTTTCCGGCCCGCAGCAGTTCGCGTTGGGCGTCGAAAGCAAAAATGGCTTTCAATTGTTGAGCAATCCTGCGGCGATTACGAACATCTCACGCACTGTCGCTGTGCCGACCTCTTCACAGAGCGTGCCGGTTCGCGCCAAAATGGTTGACAACGGCAAAGTCGACAGCGCCAAAGTTTTCTATTCCATCGACAACGCCAAAACCTGGCAAACCGTAAACATGAATGCCGACACCGGCAATTTTTATCAAGGTTCCATACCGGCGCAAGCCAACGGCACGCTCGTACGCTATTATGTATGGTCGAAAGATAATGATGGCGATGTTTCCACGCAGCCGGGCGATCTGCAAACGAGCAACTTCTTTTATACCGTGCGTGACAACGGGCCGACGATTTACGATGTTCAATACACGCCGTTCGCCAACGGCGTTTCCGGCTACGTCAATTTGAACGTAACCGTCAGCGGTGTGGTCACTGCGGACAGCGCGGATTTTTCAAACGAGTACTTTATTCAAGATGGCAATGCGCCATGGAGCGGTTTGTGGGTGCGCGATTCGATCAACAAACCGAAACGCGGCGACGATATTACCATCACCGGCCCGGTGCAAGAACAATTTAGCCAAACCCGCATCAACACGCCGACGGTCTTCAAGCTCAACTCAAGCAACAATCCCATTCCCGGCCCGGTGGTGGTGAAGACCGGCGACATTCGCACCGGCTCGCCAACGGCGGAGAGCTACGAGAGCATGTTCGTGCAGGTGCGCAACGCTGTCGTCGTCAATCCATTCGCCGATGCGCCGAGCAATTTCGGTGAATTTACGATTAACGACGGCACCGGCGAAGTGCGCGTCGATGATCGCAGCAATGCCTATCGCGGCAATCTCGACAGCACGTACGCGCGCGGCGATTCCATTCGCATCATCACCGGCGTGCTCGAATACACGTTCAACAATTTCAAAATTAATCCACGCCTGCCGGCGGATGTCGTGCGCATCAGAACCGCAGTCAAAGATCAATCGTCCGCGCCGTTTGTATATCGCCTCGAACAGAATTACCCCAATCCATTCAACCCGGAGACGACGATTCGTTACCAACTCGCGAAAGCCGGACAAGTCGACTTGGTAATTTACAACATGCTTGGCCAGAAAGTTCGTACGCTGATTAACGGCGTAAAAACCGTCGGTAATCACCTGCAAGTTTGGGATGGCAAAAATGATCGCGGCTTGATCGCCCCCACGGGAATTTATTTTTATCGCTTGCAAGCGGGAACGTTTACGGAAGTGAAGAAAATGCTGCTGGTGAGGTAAAAAGGCCAAAAAGATAAAATGTTGAAAAGAACACGAACTTAAAAAATAAGGAGAACGCCGATGAAACAGAATCGCCTCCGGCTCGTGATCGCAGCGCTATTGTTGTTGCTGCCGGTCGCGGGCTATTTTTCGCAACAGGTTTTTGCCGATCAACCGCAAATGGAAGCGGCGCTGGCAGCGCTGAAAAATGCGCGCGAGCATCTCGCAAAAGCCACGGATGATAAAGGCGGCCATCGCAAAAAAGCGATGGAGCATATTCGCAAGGCGATTGTCGAAGTGGAGAAAGGCATTGCTTTCGACCGCCGCCACTAATCCATTTGTAACCCAGCCGGCCCGACTGGAACAGACTTGATTTCTATATCAGAAATTGGAGTGACAAACTTAAGTTTGTCACTCCGGTTTTTCAAGGAATATCCGCGGCACAAGGAATTTACCAAATGCGAAGGAGAGCCATCATGCAAAACCAATCCCGACCTGATTTGAATTATTTTCTCGCGCAATTAAAAGAATTTCGCGAGGACGATCAAGCGCAATGGAAATATCAAGATCAGGAAATGCAGCGCCAACTGCGCATTTTGAAAGAGGCGGGGGACTCTGACGAGCAATTCAAAGAAGAGCTAAAAAAAGCGGGCATCAACGTCAAGGCTTTGGAGGATGAATCCAACGCCGAATTGGAAAAACAGAAACGCGCGTTTGAAGAGTTGCGCAAAATTGCACCGCCCCCGCGCCGGCGCGGACAGCGGGCGCGCATTCTGCTCGATCAAAATATCGCGCTGTCGTTTAACGACATCAACACGGTGATTTATCCGCCGGCACAAGAAGGTTGGGGCAACACGGAAGATTGCGGCCTCAACATCAATTTGGGAGAGTTCAACATCAAAGGCGAGGCTACCGGCTCCGGCTGGGGTTTGCAGGCGACGGCCTCTCCTCCGCCTCGCACTTGCACGCTGATTTTTTATTATTTTCCACCGCGCGCCGGCGAGTTAACGGTGGAGCCGCACGTGGATTTTCAAGGCGACGTGGTCTTGAATGCGCACGATCATTGGTACACCTCGACCTGGGCTGATCTGGATCTGAAACTGCATTTCGATCTCTTTCAACATTATTGGGACGGCGAACAGGTCGCGACGATCATTAACGAGCATCACCAAAACGTTAAAAAGGCTTATTGGGTCGACGATCATCGCGTCCTGTCGAAAACGCTCAGCGTCTCGGCCAACACCGTCGTTTGGATCAAGCTGATGATTTCGTACCATCACAACGCGCATTCGAGCCATGCGCACGTGGCGTACGATTTTCGCACCGGCTCCGACCGCCGCATTCGCGTCGAGTCCATCCGTATTCACATGCCCGGCACGCCGTTGGTTTTATCGCTGTGAAACGTTTTTTAAATGCCGAGGCGTGCTGCATCGGCACGCCTCGATTTTCAACCATCACCGCAACGAACACGAAAATTAAATGCTGATTCATCGTTTCAAAAAAACAAATTTGCTTTTTTCTCTTTTCATCTTTTTTGCCTCCTGCAACGACCGCGTCACCGACGCGCCCAAAGCAAATCAGCCGCCGGAGACACGCCTGTTTTTGCAACCGGATGATAATCTGGCGACGAGCACGAGCCGGCAGATCTTGCACTGGTGGGGCGATGATCCCGATGGCCGCGTCGTCGGCTTCGTCCACACCTTCGACAACAAAGCGCCGGAGATCACCGCGTGGAAAATTGGCGCCTCCGATCCGTTCTGGACTTTCACCGATAGCAACAAAGACACATTTTCATTGCGTTTCGGCGGCAAAGACACGGTATTTGTGTTTCGCGTCAAAGCTGTGGATGATCAAGGCGCGGCTGATCCTACTTCCGCGAGCCAACGATTTCCCGTAAAAAACAGTCCGCCGGTTGTCAACTTCGCACCCGGCACGGAAATTCCTGACACCACTTTTACGGTCGCGACGTTCGCGTGGATTGGCACGGATTTGGACGGCGATAACACCATTGCGCGTTACGAATATGCGCTCGACAATCCGAACGGCGCTTGGAAAGCGCTTCCTCCGACGACAACCAATTTGACTTTAAAACAAAACGACGGCCTCACTCCGGGCCGGCATATTCTTTATCTTCGCGCCATCGATATCGCCGGCACGTCGAGCCCGATTGTGCGAATGCCTTCGAGCGGCGATGGTTGGGTGGTGATTCCGCCGGTTGGGCGTTATTTAGTGATCGACGATTTTCTCGGCGAAGCCGCCGCAACGACTTTTTATCGCGCCACTTTGGACACGTTGGTTCGCGCCTACTCGATTTTGCGCATCAAAGACAAACCCGCGCCGCTGCGATTGCTCTTTCAAGAAACGCTGTTCTTGTTTGATCGCGTCATTTGGTACGCTGATTCGCAGCCGAATCTCGAATTAGCGGGAATCGTTTTGCCGGCGTTTTTAAATCGCGGCGGCAAAGTGATTTTCTCAACTTTGTTCACGCAATTTTTTTCACAACAGGGCGACCCTCTCGCCTTCTCGCCGGTTGACAGCGTGAAATTGATCGTCACCAACGATCCCGTGCCGCGCGAAGTGACGCGCATTTTAAATAATCGACTGCTTCAACCCACGAGCGCGCGGCCGACATTGGACACGCTGCGGGTTGGCAGCGTCATCACATTTGTCAAAGAAGTGGCGCCGAAACCGACGGCCACCGCGATTTACCGATTGCAAGCTTCGACGGAATGGCGCGGCCAGCCGGTGATCGCGGTTGAGGATGCAACCCATTCGTTCGTCTTTTTTTCCATGCCGATTCACCGTTTGGACGGCGCGAGGAATGCGGGGCGGATGATGCGGCGGATTCTGGTGGAGGTGTTTGGCGGGATTTGATGCGACATAAAGGGTTGTAGAAATAGTTCTACGTTGCAAGGTTTGAATTTTTTCTTATATTTGAACACTAATCTCGCGCGCAGTTTCGGTTATATCTTTTGAATCGCTTGCCTTTTCGTTGCAGTTCTCTTTTCGTTGCCAATTACAGTTTCTAAAATAAAGCTTTTTTGTTGCGGTTCCCATTTCGTTGCCAAATTCAGGAAGCACGATCATGCCGAAGAAAATACTTTTCCTCGTTGCCCTCGCCGCCAGTTTGTTGAGCCACGGTCTTCTCGTTGCCCAGCCCAACAAAGGCGCGATCCGCGGCAAAATCACCGACAAGAAAAACGGCGAGGCGTTGCCCGGCGTGAATGTCGTGGTCAAAGGCACGGCGCGCGGCGCGGCAACGGATTTCGACGGCAGGTTCGAGATTCCGCAGCTCAACCCCGGCGACTATCAGCTCGACATCAGCTTGATCGGCTACAAGCAAGTGCAGCGCACCGGCGTGAAAGTCACCGCGGGCGCGGCAACGGAAATCAATTTGCAATTGGAAGAAACGGCGCTGGCGTTGGGCCAGGAAGTCGTCGTCATCGGCGAAAGGCCGCTCTTCAGCATTGATGAAACCACGACACGCCGCGCGATCTCAAGTGCGGAAATTCAAAATGCCGTCGTCGAGAATGTCACCGACGTTGTCGCCAATCAAGTCGGCGTGGTGGAAAGTGACAACGAGATTCACATTCGCGGGGGGCGCTCGTATGAAAATGCGTTTCTGCTCGACGGCGTTTCCGTACAAGATCCGCTCTCCGGCACCGGCTTCGGCTTGCGGCTTTCCACCGAGGCCATCGAGGAAGTCGAAGTGCTCACCGGCGGCTTCAATGCCGAGTTCGGCCAGGCTATGAGCGGCATCGTCAATGTCACCACGAAAGAAGGCGGCGAAAAATATCACGGCACGATTTCGTACAAGCGCGATCATTTCGGCAATCACGACCCCGGCGCGTTCATCATCGGCACGTTCAGCGATCAAAGCCGTTTCAGTTTCAACACCGATATTGCGGAGTTCAGCATCAACGGCCCGGAGCCGATTTCCTCTTACCTCCTGCCGGCGCTCGGCATTCGTCTGCCCGGCAAATTGTCGCTCTTCGCAAACACGTACGCGCTGCTCAGCAATGATTTCACCAAGCGCCGCGCGGAACAACTTTATTCATCGACGTTTTACGGCGCCCGTTTCGCGCCGCGACAGGAGAACGATTACAACGGCCTCGCGAAACTTACGTGGCGCATCGATCCGACGCACAAGCTCGTCTTCTCGTACAACGGTTCCGTGGCGCTCAATCAAAATACGCAATCGCTGCAAACCAATCTCGAATATGTGCCGCCCGGCCCCGGCTATCCGTATGAGTTTCAAAACAACCTCGACAACTTCAACACCTTCACGCATCTCAACAACAGTTTTGGCCTCGCATGGACGCACACGCTGAACAGCCGCACGTTTTATGAGCTGAAGCTCTCGCGCTTTTTCGCCAACCTGCGCGCCGAGCCGAATGGCAAGCTGTGGCCGGATTTTATTGAGCCGTTTGATTTTCCGCGCCCGCCGATTATCACATACGTGACGAATCCCGACGGCTCCATCACCGTGCCGCCCGATGGTTTTTATGACGCCGGCAACGGCCCGACATGGCACGATCATTATGTTGAAGATTTCGTGCTCAAAGCGGATGTAAGCTACAATCGCAGCCAGCGCCACGACTATAAAGCCGGCCTCGAGATGACGTATCGCGAGATGCAGCTCATCGACATTTACGCGCCGTGGTCCGGCCCGCTCGGTTTAAATAATGATATTTATCGCGTCTTTCCGAATTTCGGCGCGATATATGCTCAGGATAAAATCACCTACGAAGGCATGATCGTCAATCTCGGCGTGCGGCTCGATTATTGGTTCCCCGGCAAGTATGTGGAAGACGCCGTCGAGAATTTGAGCGTCGCGACGATCAATGAAGCCGCGCGCGATAAATTTCGTGATGAAACATACAGCCTGTTTGGCCGCCGTTGGAAGGGCCGTCTTAGTCCGCGTCTCGGCGTGTCGTTTCCAGTGACCGACAATCAGATTTTGTTTTTCTCGTATGGTCATTTTTCCAAATTGCCGCGGCCGCAATTTGTTTATGCCAAGCTCGGCACGAACAACTCGCGCTCGGCATTTCAGCGCATCGGCAATCCGAATCTCAATCCCGAAACCACTGTCGCCTACGAGATCGGCTTGAAGCACAAATTCAGCGAGAACGACGCGCTCTCGATTTCGGCGTATTATCGCGACATTTTTGATTATGTCACCACGGTGAATGTGAGCGGCACCGGCCGTTTCATTCGCGAGTCGTTCACGACGTATTTGAATTTGGACTACTCGCGCAGCCGCGGCATCGAAGTCGAATATAAAAAACGCGCCGGTGATTTTCTCACCGGCTCGGTGACCGGAAGCTATTCGATTGCCACCGGCAAAAGCTCCTCGCCGGATGACGCGTATCTCGTCGCGCGCGGCGTGTTGCCGGAGCGCGCGATTACCGAAGATTTTCTGCTGTGGGATCGCCCGTGGCAGGTGAGCATGAATTTGAATTTTTATGTTTCCCCGCAACGGAAGCTGAGTCTGTTCGGTTTGCGTTTGCCGAGCAATTGGAATTTGAATTTGCGCTATTTCTCGCAAGCCGGCAAGCGTTACACGCCGCAATTTCTCACGGACAGTTTCACCAACAACGGCAAGCCGATTTACACCGATGACGTTGACGCCAACGAGCAACCCGACGATCCGTACGGCAAAGTCGCCACCCGTTGGGAATGGGTCAACGCGAATTTTGAAAAATATTTTAAGTTTCGTGGTACAACATTTATGTTGTTCGTCGAAGCCGTCAACTTGCTCAATCGCCAAAACTCGAACATCATTAACCCCATTACCGGCCGCGCGTATGAATTTGGCGACGCGACACCAACCGGTTGGAATGATCCGCTGTATCCGGATGTCCAGCCGCCGGCTTCGCCGTTCCCCTTCAATCCCGCGCGCTATTTGACGCCGAGGAATGTGCTGGTGGGGATGAGGGTGAGGTTTTGATTTGTTTCGTAGTAGTGCCTTCAGGCACCCACTGCTCGAAGTGAGCGAAAAAGTTTGTTCTATCATGGAAGTAACTTTTCAGTAAACCAATCCTGTGCCTGAAGGCACCACTACGAAAGAATCCCGCGCGCTATTTGACGCCGAGGAATGTGCTGGTGGGGATGAGGGTGAGGTTTTGATGTTGCTCGTAGTAGCCGCCTTCAGGCGCAAGATGTCCAAAGCGCATACATAAAGTTTGTTGTTCCTGAAACTATCTCTAATTTCACAAGGCTGGCGCCTGACACTACAACGAAAACGCTTTTCTTTGTAATAAAAATTCAAATTGATAAATTCAAGAGGCAGCAGTGGCTAAACCAACCATGCTATTCAATTTTAAAAAATTTTTCTCTTTTCCAACGCGTGTAAAATGGATCGAAATCGCGGTTGTCGCGTTTTTTCTGGTTAACGGTGCCGTCCTCCACGCCCAACTCCTCCCCGAGCTCGGCAGCCAGCGCGCGGGAACGGCCGCCGCGCAATTTCTCAAAATCGGCGTCGGCGGCCGCGCCGTCGGCATGGGCGAGACATTCATCGCGGTGGCCAATGATGCGAGCGCGCTGTATTGGAATCCGGCAGGCATGGCGCAATTCGAGGGCAACCAGCTCATTCTCTCGCACGTCGATTGGCCGGTGGAGATCAAGCACGAGTTCGTCGGCTACGTGCATCATCTCTCGCCGACGAATGCGATCGGCGTGAGTTTCACCTCGTTGCACATGGAAGACATGGAAGAGACCACGGAGTTTGCGCCGACGGGCACGGGCAATTTTTTCACGTTCCGCGATGTTGCCATCGGCCTCTCCTTCGCGCGCAAGATGACGGACAAATTTAGTTTTGGCACGACGGTGAAATATATCGAAGAGACGCTGGCCGAAGTCGAAATGCGCAGCGTGATGGTGGATCTCGGCATGTATTATTGGACAGGTTTTCGCTCGACGCGCTTTGCCGTGGCGATCACGAACTTCGGCCAGCAGCTTACGCCGAGCGGCTCACTCACGCGTCGCGATGGCACGACGGTCAACAAGTTTCAATCCTTTGTGCCGCCGACTTTGTTCAAACTCGGCTTCGCCACCGAGTTAATGGACAATGAACAAAACAAATTGACCGTCGCGGTCGAATTGAATCATCCCAACGACAATGCCGAGAATGTTCATTTCGGCGGCGAGTATTGGTGGCGCAAAAGAATCGCCTTGCGGTCGGGATACAAACTGAATGTCGATGAAGAATCCTTCACATTCGGCGCGGGGTTGTCGCTGCCGCTGTCCATTGCGCACGCGAATCTCGATTATGCGTACACGGATTTCGGGAGATTAGGAAATGCCAATCGTTTCTCTTTCGTTCTGAGTTTTTAACAGCTTTGAACACGGATACCGCGGATTTTCACGGATTTAAAAATGAAACCAAAATATTTCAAACTTGCTTTTTGCTGTTTGCCTTTTGCTTTTTACCTCTCCGCCTGCGGAGAAAAGTTTCCTTTGCCGCCGCAGAACGAGGCGGGAAATCGCACTGTTGTGACCGACACGCTTTATGTGCAACAGTCGCCCATTTGGGGCACGGCGCAGGGATACAGTTTTCGCGAGCCGCGTGATGTGCATGTCGGCGCAGAGCCGTTGATTTACGTGGCGGATACGGAAAATGATCGCATCGTTATGCTCGATCCGGTCGGCACCGTGTTGGGCATCTCAGGCCGCATCCCGCGTCCGATTGCGATAACGCAGGATAATCAGTTGGACTTGCTGGTGGTGAATAATTCGAATCGCGTGTATCGCCTCAATTTGGTGGACGCGAATCACGTGATGGCGAATGCGCGCATCGACACGATTCTGACGCTCGAACAACGCGACCATCCGAAGTGGCGATTCACCGGCATCTCGACATATCGCGGCCGCTCCTATTACGTGACGCGCGCGGGAAGCGAGACCGCAGACAATGCGATCGTGCAATTCGATGAGAACGATAAGCTCGTCGGGCCGCTGCCGTTGGTTCCCGGCGGCACCGGCTTTTTTTCGGTGACGGAACCGAGCGGCATCATTTCGGTCCGGCGCGGTTCGGTTGATTTTATTTTTACCCAGATCGGTAACAGTTTTCATCGCGTGCAGTGGATCACGACGGATGCTTATGGCTTCACGCCAAAGATCGAACAAGGCAAGGCTTTTTATACACCGGGCAAATTTAAAGCGCCGGAGGATATCGCGCTGGATGATGTCAGTAACATTTATATCATCGACGCCGGCAGCGACAGCCTGTATAAATTCAATCCCGCCGGCGGCGAGTTTCGCAGCCAGAGCTTCGGCGGGCGCGGCAACGGCGAGCGGCAATTCAACCGCCCGAACGGCGTGGCGTGGTTCAACAAAGTTTTGTATGTCGCCGACACGGGCAACAACCGGATTGTGCGATTCAAACTCAACACTGATTTATAATTCTTAATAACGGATTACACAGGTGATGCGGATTATCAATAGCATTTTGCACCGAAAAGGGAACCCCGACGGGCGCGGCCTTTTCGTTGCACTTTTTTTGCTTTCATCTACCCTTTCCGTTGCGCAAAATTACCGCGTTTATTTCGGCGATATGCACTCGCACTCGGCGCTGTCGCATGATGCGCAATCGACGGCGAAAATGCCGGCGCAGGCCTATGCGTATGCGAAGAACGTAGCAAAGATTGATTTTCTCGCGATCAGCGATCACACCAACGGCTTGCCGCAAGTGAATTACGAAAAAATTCGCGCCGCCGCGGCGGCTTACGACAAGCTCGACAGCCAGTTCGTGGCCATTGCCGGACAGGAACTCGGCAGTCTCGGCAGCTCGGGTTACGGCCACATGAATATTTTTGAAGCGCCAACCATCGCCGGAAACGGTTTGGATAATGATGCCATCCGTTACGATCTCAATATGGCTTATCAATTCATCATGAGCAACCGCGTCTCCGGACAATTCAATCATCCTTCGACGGAAAACAATAATTCCAATTTTCTCAATTTTAATTACGATCCCTCAGCAGATCCGTTCATGACAAGCCTGGAAGTCATCAACGGCAAACGCTCGACGAATTTTGAACGTTACTATTTGCTGGCGCTTCAAAAAGGCTGGCACGTCGGCGCGCTCGGCGATCAGGATAATCACGGCGGGAATTACGGCGATCTGCGCGCCACCGACGGCGATATTTATCTCACCGGCGTGCTGGCTGATTCGCTAACCAAACCGAAGATTCTCGGCGCGATTCGCAGCCATCGAACTTACGCATTTGAAACGAATCCGATTCATGATCGCATTTATCTTGACACCTTCGCGGCCGATGGACATTGGATGGGTGAAACTTTTAATGATACTGATCATCGTGTAACCTTGCGTCTCTCGGCGCACGCCTCGCCCTCGACCAATAGCCGTTTTCGGCAAGCCCAGCTTTATCGAAACGGTTTTCTGTTGGCGTGGAAAAATTTAAATACGCCGAATTTTGATTGGACGGTCGTCGACAGCAATGCAACCGGATCGCATTATTATTTTGCCAAGCTCGTGCAGGAAGATGGCGATGTGCTATGGACAAGCCCGATTTGGGTGAATAGTCCGGGGGCGAGTCCTGCCGAGCCGGGGCCGATGACGATTCGCAGCTTGCGGCAAAATTTCAGCGACGGCGTGCCGCAAAGTTTTGGCTGGGCGAATGTAAAATTGCGCGGCGTTGTGACTGCCGTGACGCATTTTGGCGCCAGCTCCGGCCCGGGGTATTTGCAAGATTCCACCGGCGGCGTGGCGGTGTTTGGCGGCGATTTTATCAGAAACGTGCCCAATGAAATCGGCCCCAATCTCGCGTTTGAAGTGGAAGTGTTGGGCGGCGTTTCGCAGTTTAATGGCAACATGGAAATTATTCCGTACGCCGTGCGCCGTCTCGGCGTCAAACCGCCTGTAACGCCGCAAGCCATAACGACGAATCAGCTTGCCGTCAACGGCGAAATTTTCGAGGGCCTCCTCGTGAAAATTAACGGTGCGCGAATCATTTCGGGAAACATTCCGCCTGCCGGTTCAAGCGGCAATTTAACCATTGACGACGGCAGCGGGCCGTGCACGATGCGCATCGACGGCGACACTGATATTGACGGGCAACCGGCGCCGAGCGGCAAATTCGACGTCGCCGGCATCATCAATCAATTTGATACTTCCCTGCCGTACACCGAGGGTTATCAACTCTTGCCGCGCCGTGTCGCGGATATTTCGCCGGCGACGAGTGTGGCTGCTGAACAAGAGGGCGGCGCGCCGGCGCGATTTCAATTGTGGCAGAATCGTCCCAATCCTTTTGCTTTAACCCAAGAAACCGAAATCCAATTTTCTCTGCCAACGGCATCAAACGTTCGTTTGGAAATCTTTAATCTTCTTGGCGAACGAGTGAACTTACTCGTTGATGAAAAGCGTGCTGTGGGAGAGCATCGAATAAAATGGAATGGGCGTCATCTTGATGGGAAGCATGTTGCCAGTGGGATTTATTTTTATCGTTTGCAGGTGGAAAACGATCTTGGGAAAGGTGCGACGGTTAAAAAGATGGTGGTGTTACCCTGAATCTGAACTACTTTGTTCAATCTCCTTACGCATATTATCAAGCAATATTTTGTGCCATGCGCCTCCTTCCGGCAGACCGCCATTCAGTTTTGGCGCAATGCGCTTGAAGATATTTTCAACTCCACAAATGTCGAGCCAATGCCGACAACGCGCGTGCAGCCGTATTTTTCCTTTAGAACGCGCGCAATTTTTTGGGCATCCGCGAACGCTTCTCGCTTCCGCGCGGCCATCTGCGCTTCCGCTTCGGCCATGCGTTTCTTCCAGCCCTCCACATAGGGCGTTATGTCAAAATCTACTGGCATATTAACAGCTTACAGTATCCACTGCTTAAAATCAAGAAAAATTTTTCACCCCTTGACATTTCCCCTTCTTCTTTCTATCTTTGATAAACTATTTTTCATCGGACTTTCCCAGAGGGTAGTTTATGTCGATGGCTTTGATCAATTGGTTGAAAGTGTTTCATCTTTTAGCGGTGTTGATGGCGGTTAGCGGGGCAATAACGCAGCTTTTTGTTCTCTCAAAATATCGCCGCGGCAGCGCTGCCGAAGCGGAAGCAAGCGAGAAAACGGCGCTGGCGATCTTTGGCGCGCTGGCTTTTCCCGGGGTGATGACGGCTTTCGTGCTCGGTTTGGCGCTTACCATGGTGATGGGAAAATTCGCGGAGCCGTGGGTTCACGCCAAACTCACGCTCGTCGTCATCTGGGTGGTTTTGGCGCACATGCAACTGCGCGGCGGCAAGCGCATGACAGCGTTGCGCGCCTCCAACGATTGGGCGGCGTTGGAAAAAACCAAATCCGTGCAAATCAATATCAGCCGCGGTGTTTCGGTATTAATTTTGATCATCGTTTATTTGGTGGTTTTTCAATTGGATGTCTTTTAATCGACGGAGGGTTTGATGCTTCCCCAAGAAAAAGATGCCGAGCTGCGCCAAAAAATTGCCAACGGCTTCATCGTCGAAACTGAAGACGACATGACGCCAGGGTATAAAAAAGCCTTGGAAGTCATTCTCACCGTGCAAGGCGACACCGAGCTGGTGAGCGCGCCGGCGTATTATTTTGCTTCCAAAGATGCGCCGACGATCAACAGCCGCCTGGCGGTTTACGCGATTATTCAAGACGAGCTGGGTCACGCCAACATCGCCTATCGCCTGCTCGAAGATCTCGGCGTGTCGAAGCAGTGGTTGATTTACGGCCGCGCGCCGCACGAGTTCAAGCATCCGTATGGCTTCGATCAGCCGTTGGAAAATTGGGCCGAAATGGTCGTCGCCAACGGATTTTTTGATCGCGCCGGCATTACGCTGCTCGCCGACGTTCACAAAAATTGTTCGTATGGCCCATGGCAGCGCGCGCTCACTAAAGTCGATCGTGAGGAAGTTTTGCATCTGCGTCACGGCGAAAGCTGGATGAAGCGGCTTGCCAAAGTCCCGCAAAGCGCGGCGAAAGAAGCCTTGCAGCGCGCGGTCGACTGGATGTTCCCGATGACGCTCGAATGGTTCGGCTTGCCGGATAGCTTAAAGAAACACCAAGACCAGCTCGACTACAAATTGAAAGGCTTGACCAACGATCAACTCCGCCAGGTGTGGATGAATTCGACGGTGCCGCTCTGCGAAAGCTGCGGCATCAAAGCGCCGGCGCATTATGACGAGGCGAAAAAAGAGTACGTGATCGAATATGAGTTCCCGGTGCAGTACGATCCCCAGGCGAAACGCTGGCTCTTCGACGAGCCGATCACGTGGGAGCAAGTCTTCCAGCGCTGGAGGGCGCGTGGGCCGATGAATAAAACGTACATCAATATGATTCAAGGCGACAAAACCGGAACGTTCGGCGGCTTGCATTGGTCAGTTTAAAACTCCTACTCCTACTCTTACTCCTACTCTTACTCGTACTCGTCTTTAAAAAATTCCGAAAACGAGTACGAGTAAGAGAAAGAGCATGAGTAGGAGTGGTTTAAATTAACGTCGTATGCTTGATTTAAAAACCATTTGGAATGCCCTTGCCGAAGTCACCGATCCAGAAATGCCGATCAGCATCGTTGACATGGGCATGATTTACGACGTTCGTCTCAATGACGGCAATGTCGAGGTCGACATGACGTTTACAGCCATTGCCTGCCCGGCGATGGACATGCTGATTTCCGATGTGCGCGAGAAGGTCGACTCGCTGCCGGGCGTTGTTTCGGCCAAGGTCAATGTCGTGTGGAATCCACCGTGGACGAAGAGCCGGCTTAGCGAAAAGGGGCGTGATATTTTGCAGAGTTTTGGCGTGGCGGTATGAGAGGCAAAATTCGCGGGTACTTTTTTATTTGGAAAAAGTATAGTCATGTCGGATTTTTAAACTGCGGCTTGGAAAAAAGGAGTATTTTCTTCATTTTGAGTTTCAGGCGCGCTACAAATCCAAAATTGCAGAAAGCATTTTCATTTCAAAGAGCTTCTCGGGCTTAGCGCGATATTAGCACGGCGTTATTTTACGGTCAAGCTTGTTGATCAAATTTATAAGGAGGACACCAACATGGTTATAAAACAATTGTTAAAAGAGCTGCCGGGGCTTAAGGAACCAGTTGAACAACTTTTGGAAGAGGTTAGAGCCTCCGCCCGCGAAAAAGGCCTGGAAGAAGGACGCGAAGAAGGCCTGGAGGAGGGGCGCGAAGAAGGGACTTTTTTAACTCTTCAAAAAAATCTTTTTGATCTTCTGGAAGCACGTTTGGGTGTTTTAGACAAAAAGACGCTTGCGGCAGTTCGTTCAATTAAAGAGACAAAAATTTTGCAAGCTCTTTTTAAAAAGACGCTGCACGTTAAATCCGAGGAAGCTCTGCGCGAAGCCATCGCTGCGCAAGCTGCCACAGCCAAAAGCAACGGTCGACACAATGGCCGGCCTAAAATCGTTCGTGGCAAGTAAGAGGTTTTGCAAAAACCCAACACGCAAACGCCAACTTTTAAAAATCAGAGAATATGTCCTCCCAACGTATTTACGAAGTTTTCGCCCGCAAGTCGCATGAAGAGCCGATCATGCACGTCGGCAGCGTCAACGCGCCGAATGATGAGCTGGCGAAAGTTTATGCCTGGACGGCTTACGATGAAGAAAAATGGCTGGAAATGTGCGTCGTGCGGCGCAGTGAAATCATTCCGGTGTTGAATCCGGACGATAAGCCGATTTGGGGGAATTAATCGTAAACGTAAAGACGTAAAACGTAAGACGTAGGACGATTTTCCATTGTAAGAATGTTAGACATTCCGCGTTAAACGATTATTTATCAAAATTTAAAATAATGAAAACATGACTCAAACTTTCGCTTCTGCAAAAAATCTTCCCGCTGAGTGCCGTGACGCCGTTCAGGCTTTGTTGATTGCGACTGCGGACACTAAAATGTTTTTGGGATTTCATTACGGCGAATGGACCTTCGGAACGCCGGCGCTCGAGGCCGGTATCGCCGCCTGTTGCATGTCGCAGGATGAATTTGGCCATTTGCGTTTATTGCATGCCTGCCTCAATACGCAATTTGGCGACAGTTCGGAGACGTTGATTGAAAAACGCCCGCTGAGTGAATTTGCCAATGTCGCCTGTCTGGATCGCCCACTGGTGAAATGGGCCGATTTCGTCGCCATTAATCTTTTTACCGATGGCGCGCTGACGGTAATCTTGACCGGCTTGCAACACTCGTCTTTCGAGCCGGTGGCCAATTTCATCGACAAAATGGTGGAAGAGGAAAAGCATCATCTTCGCAACGCGCAGGGGTGGTTTCGCACGCTCGCCAAGTACAATTCACAAACCAAATCCGCTCTCGAAGAAGCCAGCCGCTGGGCGCTCTCTCCGACGCTGGAATGGCTCGGCCCGCCTGATCACGCGATGATGAAAATGTTGGAAAAATACGGCATCGTCAATGCGCCGTGGGAGGCTTTGCGCCAGCGTTTTCTGGATTGGGTCGGCGCGCTGGCTCACGACCAAAAAATTTCCATTGGGTTGGAACGAAAGAACGGCGCCTGGACGCCAACCTTCCCGATTGATTTTTCCCAATGGAATCCGCGAGCACGGCGATGCGCGCCGACGCAGCCGGAAGAAAGCATTCTCTATCACTTGCGCGGCAGCAAAAACGCGATTTTCAAACTAAGCGAGTAATCATGATGCCATTAAAAAAGCAGAAACACGTGGCAGATATTGAAGATCGTGTGCGCTGCCCGTTTTGCGGCTCGTCTGAAACACAGCGCGAAGCGGACTTTGGGACAACATTGGCGTATGTGCAATTCTACTGCTTGCAATGCCGCACACCGTTTGAGTGGATCAAATGGGATGCGAAAGCGCCGCAATCGGATTTGCCCGCTTTTCTTTTGAATGAGAAAAAAGCCGGGAGTAACTTTTAAACCGCCGATTCCCACATCTCGACTTTGAGCCTCGTATATCATCGAAAATTCCCTTCAGCAATTCTCGGTTACGAGCGTGATTTGATCGTTTGGCTGCCGCCGAATTATGCCAACGAGCCGGGCCGGCGCTATCCGGTTGTATATGCGCATGACGGGCAAAATCTTTTTGATCCGGCCACGGCGTTTGCCGGTGTCGCTTGGCAATTACACGAGGCCGCCGTCCGGCTTATTCACGACAAAAAAATCGAGCCGCTGATCATCGTCGGGCTTGCCAATACAATGGGGCGTCTCGAAGAATACACCACCAAGCGCGGGCATAAATATGCGGCATTTCTGATTGACGAAGTCAAGCCGTTTATTGATAAAACGTATCGGACTCTTCCCTCGCGCCAGCACACGTCAGTGCTGGGTTCTTCGCTCGGCGGGTTGATTTCATTTTATCTCGCCTGGTGGCATCCCGAAATTTTTAGCATGGCCGGCTGTCTTTCCGGCACGTGGATGTGGGAAAATACCGCGTCGATTCGTTTGGTGGATTCGGAAACGCGGCCCATTCCCCCGATTAAAATTTATCTCGATCACGGCAGCGAAGGCGCGGAGGGCAATCAAGCGTGGGTTTATCGCAGCATGCGCGACGCGCTCATTCGCCGCGGTTTTGAGATGGGGAAAAATCTCGCCTATCATTTCGGCCTCGGCGACGAGCATAACGAAGCCTCGTGGGGCCGGCGCGTGTCACGACCGCTTATTTTTTTCTTTGGGAAAGAATCCAATGTGGGAAAAGCTGCCAGCTTGTCTCGGCGGATTCACCAGCTTTGACAGCCAAGCCTGCCCTGCCGCAGGCCTGGTCTTTACCCACAAATTCAACTGGGCACTGGTGGAGAACGCATATACTTTGGTGCGAAAAATGAGATGCAAGTCCTCCACATCTCTGGTAGATCATCAAGCCGTTGCAGGCCGAGCCATAATGTTTGGGTACCAGGCCTGCCCTGCCAAAGCCCCTGGCAGGCCAGGGTTCACCATTGGATTTTCGGCCTAAAAAGCCACCCAAACTGGCAACTATATGAAATTACCGAAAAAAGAAGCCAAGCGTTTAAAGAATGTCGACATAGCGCAAACTCGTGCCGCGCGACGTGATAGTATGCACTTGCTTGATGAACAAGGTTTAGCCGCCTTGTCATTAGCTGTTGCTAACTTTTTTGATAAAATCGTCAAAGAACCAGAAAAGCTTATAAAGGAATACACGAAGTGAAGGCGTATTTGGACACTTCGGTCATTAACGTTCTTTTGTTCCGTGAGTATTCACCAAAAGATAAAAAACGCCTCCCTCGTTCAAGGGGTGTTCGATAAAATTGATGCAGGCGCGCTTCCTTGCATTGTATCACTTTATGATGCGCTAAAGAACCAGTTCTACGGTCTTACACCGGCTGAATTACTAAAAAATTGGGGGCTTCGCAAAAGTAGTTGTTTCTTTTTTTTCGAGTTCTAATAACTTTTTCTTCAACTCAATCCCACCGCCATAGCCGCATAAATCCCCGTTGCTGCCGATGACGCGATGGCAGGGAATCACAATCGGCAGTGGATTGCTGCCGTTCGCATGGCCGACGGCGCGCACGGCCTGTGATTTCCTGATTTTTCTCGCGATCGCTTGATAAGTCGTCACCCGCCCGAAAGGAATCCCGGCCACGGCTTGCCAGACTTTCTGCTGAAACGCCGTGCCCTCCGGCGCCAGCGGAAAGGCAAATGTTTTGCGGCGACCGGCAAAATATTCCGCCAATTCCGCCAGCGGCCTTTGCAGCGCTTTGTCGTCTTTGACCAACCTCGCATCTCGCCAAACACGCGCCAGCATCGCGCGGAACGCCGGCTCGGAATGGCCGAACTCGATCCGGCAAACCCCGGCCGCCGATTTCGCCACCCACAAATGCGCGCCGAGCGGCGTTTGCATTTTGGCGTAATACAGCGTCTGCTGATACATTTTCGCTCTTGCTTTTTAGCGAAGATTTTGGCACATTTGATTTCAATACAACGCTACCTCGATCACGTCATCACCACGCACCAAAACCTGCCGGTCGCCGGATTTGAGACCAACCTGCGCGTGCCGATGCCGCTGGAAAACGTTTATGTCACTTTGCAGGCGCGCATGACGGAGATCGATCACGCCCGCGATGGCCGGCGCGCGCTTGTCGCAGAGATGCGCGAGTTCCAGCCGGACCGCTCTGTCACCGTGCAGGAAGCGCTGCAGTTTGCCTTGGGCAAAAATTACGACGGCGTGGTGATTCTCGGACAGCCCGGCTTCGGCAAAACCACACTGGCCAAATATTTTCTGCTCTGCTTCGCCACCGGCAAAGCCGAGAAAAATCTCCAGCTCGCGCACAAGCTGCTGCCGATCGTGCTCTTCTTGCGCGAAGTCGATCCAAAAAAATCCTGCCTTGAAAATATTCTGGCAGCGCTGCAAAAGCATCAGCTCGGATTGGACGAAAAATTCTTTGGCACCTTGCCGGAACGCCGCATCGAATTATACAAAGAATGCACCGACGTGCTCTTGGAGCGCTGGGACAAAGCCAAAAACCTGCGTCTTTCTACTGATTTTACGTGAATAACCTCGCTTTGGTGATCTCCTTTCGCGGCATCGATATTCACACAATTGGGCTGGCACAACAATCGCAAGCTCATTAGGTGAATTCAAACAGGAGAATCGCATGTCATCTTTTCGTGAATTCACCAAGCCACTTCAAATCAAGTTGCATCAACTCTACGCCAACTTGGCGCCACGTTTTTCACGACCGGTTAATAAGTTTATCCAGCAAATGGTTTTTGGTATTTTAAAAAGCAGTAGTGTCCAATTAAACAGTATTGGCAGAAGTTTGCAAGAAAAAATTTCACTCAAAAAAGTGACGCAACGTTTAGGCGCGCATCTGGGCAAACCAGGATTGTGGCAAGAAATCAGCACGGCGACCGTTGCCATGCAAACGGCCAGCCTTCGACAATGCGGCTTTGTCATCGTCGATTTATCGGACATCGCCAAAACCTACGCGCAGAAAATGGAAGGCTTGGTCGGTGTCTATGATGGCAGTGAAGGCGACACCGCCGTATTCATAAGAATAAAGTGCGAAAATTAACCTTTGCTTGTGGCGCCATTCCTGTTCAACTCGAAGCAACAGGAAAACGCTTGTGGTTGGTCATCATGAAAGAGCGCCGCCGCGGTTATTGTTGGCTCCTGTGCTATTTTAAAGATTGCCCCGTCGGCCCAAGCTGCGGTTGAACTGGCGATGAAAGGATATGGTTTGCGCTGGAAAATTGAAGAAGTTCATCGTCAAATCACATTGCCGTTAGCCGATCTCGCACTCGCTCGGAGCAACTGGTGAAAAAACGGGGGATAGTAAGTTCCGATAATATACTTGATTTTTCGCAAAAAGTGTATTAATTTTTATTTGATCATAAAAACGAGGAAAGTCAAATGTACGTTTGTCATCTTGTTTGGTGAACCATGTCGCAAAATCATGATCTGGCCGGCGCCGCTGAAAATCTGATTCAGGAACATTTCGAGCTCGAACCGAGCCTCGAAAAGGTGATTTGGATCAATCCGAATAAAACGACGGAGATCCGCCTTTTGGAAATCAACCCCGAGTCTCCTCCCACCGGCTCAGTGCTGTCGTTTTATTTTCCTCCTTATGATGAATTTCCTTATGCAATGAAAATTGCAGAAATCACGCCGGAAGAATGGGAAAGAATTCTGCGCCACGAAATTCCCTTGCCGAATGGGTGGACATTGGACAATTATAAAGCTTATTCACGCGAGACCGTTACGGTATGACGGCTTGGCAAAATTGGCAGGCAGCATTCTTGAGGCAAGCCCGATCCGATTGGGAGGCCTATCAAAAGACCACCGAACTGGAATGGCCAAACTGCCAGCGCTTGCATTATTTGCAAATGGTCACAGAAAAATTGAGCAAGGCGTTTTTAGTTGCCGGTGATACCAAATTGGAGAATCTTACCGGCAGCCACGCCGCCTTTGTAAAATTTATCCGTATCATGAGCGGCAATCGAAATTTGCAAAGAGCGTTGGGCATGAACAAGTCTCAACAAAAGGTGAAGTTCAAAGCGCTGCTGCCATTGGCTCGCGAGATCGAATTATTAGCTCCGGCTTTGGCACAAGGCGGCCCGAATCCGGAATATCCTTGGGAAGATCCTTCCGGAAAAATTTTAGCGCCTGCTGACTACTCTTTTCCATTAATGCAGCGACTTCAAAAAACTCCGCAAGGCATTCAATTGCTCAAGTATATTGAAATTTTTCTGAAAAGATTTGAAGAGCTTTTCATGTAGACCTCGGCATGACGGCAAATCTCTCTTCCCAGCGTTTCATCGGTTTGGTTATTGGGAACTTACTTGTCCCCAACGCCAACCCCATTCTTATAACCGGCGGCTTTATAGTTTATTTAATTCTTGCATTAAGGGCCGGCCCTCGCCACTGGTTCCAAAAGTAGCGGCCTTGCAAATACAATGTATAAGTTTCGGAATTTTCCGTGGTCTTTTTCGCAATTTGCCGCTGCTCACCCGCCAGCAGCCGGACTTGTAGGGCTTCGGCGACCTGTTGCGCAATGTCGGATTGAATGGAAAAAATATCCTTCAGCTCGCGATTATAATCATGTGACCAGAGATTTTCCTGGCCTTCCACGTCGATGAGCCGCACGGTGATGCGCACGGCGTTTTCGGCTTTGCGAACGCTGCCGCCGAGAACGGTCCCAACCTTCAGCTCGCGCCCGACTTCCTGGACGCTTTTGGCGGCGCTTTTGTACGGCATGACGGAGGTGAGCGCGATGGCTCTTAAACCGCCAATGTTCGAAAGCGTGGAGATCAACTCTTCCGTCATGGCGTCGGCAAAGTATTCATCTTGCGGATCGGGGCTGATGTTGGTAAAAGGCAAAACGGCGATGCGATATCTGCTGTCGGAAGGAATCGTCTCTTTTTTCACTTTCTCACGTGGCCGGAGATAAAGCCCCGCCGCAATCAACAAAACGAGAAGAGTGGCAATGCCCGCGTAGAGCGGGAAGCGTTTTTTCACGAGAAGCGGGGCCGTGGTTATCTGTTCTTTCGTGAAACCGGATTCAATTTTTTTCTTGAGTGTTTTCACATCGACCAGCATTTCATCGACATGCTGGTAGCGCTCATTCGCATTTTTCGCCATCGCTTTATTGACAATCCGCTCCAACTCCATCGGCACGCCGGTGCGTTCCGACCCGGCCGGGATCATCGGTTCGGGCTCCACATTCAAAATCAAATAGACCACCGCCTGATCATATTCACCTTTGAACGGCAGTTGTCCGGTGATCATCTCGTACAGCACGACCCCAAACGACCAAATATCGGTGCGATGATCGACTTCTTCTCCCCGCGCCTGCTCCGGCGACATGTAAGCAATTGTGCCCACCGTCATCCCTTCTTTGGTGACGACAGTGCGACCCGCCAGCTTCGCTAAGCCGAAGTCCATAATCTTCGCCTGGCCCTTGCTGGTGAGCATGATATTGGCCGGTTTGATGTCGCGGTGCGTAATCTTTTTCTCGTGCGCCGCTTGCAGCCCCTCGGCAATTTGCATGGCGAGGT
>Ga0073934_10002366_pt1 | contig 39799 bp, 49 predicted proteins | sample LarsenN4metaG_FD_76834 | JGI IMG/M metagenome (GOLD analysis project Ga0073934, IMG submission 76834) | Hot spring sediment bacterial and archeal communities from British Columbia, Canada, to study Microbial Dark Matter (Phase II) - Larsen... ... | reverse complement strand
AATCGGCGATCACGATCCCCGGAATGGATGATCACGATGCGCCGGAATCGGTGATCAGGATCGGTCGGAATCCGTGATCAGGATCGGCCGGAACGGGCGATCAGGATGGGCCGGAACCACCACTACATGCAGGTCGATCCCGAGAACCGACTGGTGGCGGATGAGCTGGAGGCGGACTGGAACCGCCGGCTGCGTGCGCTGAGCGATGCGCAGGAGGAGTACGAGCGACAGCGGCACGATGATCGCGCCGCCTTCGATGATGAACACCGCCGTCGCATCTTGGCCTTGGCGACTGACTTCCCTCGGCTCTGGCAGGCGTCGGGCACGCCTGACCGCGAGCGTAAACGCATGGTCCGCCTGCTCCTGGAAGACGTCACCCTGATCAAAGGCATGCCGATCACCGTGCACGTGCGCTTCCGCGGTGGCGCCACGCGAACGCTGACGCTCTCGCCGCCGCTCCCGGCGTGGGCCCTGCGTAAGACAAGCCCTGAGGTCGTCGCCGAGGTCGACCGGCTCTTGGACACCTACACCGAGAAGCAGATCGCGCAGCTGCTGACCGAGCGAGGCTTCCGCTCCGGCACCGGCCGGCCGATCGACCCCATGATGGTCATGCGGGTGCGTCAGCGCTACGGCCTCACGCCCCGCTTCCAGCGCCTCCGCGATCGCGGGTTGCTGACGATGGCTGAGATCGCACGGAGCTTCGGGATCTACCTCGCCACGGCCAAGGTTTGGCGGCGGGCGGGTCTCCTGCGTGCGCACGCCTACGACGACAAGCCTCAGTACCTCTTCGAGCCCCCCGATGCCGATGCGCCGATGCGCTACAAATGGAAAGGACTCTCGGCGTGGAAGCGGCAGCGCAGATCCATACCGCAAGCGACCAGCGAGGTGCAGTATGCGACGTAGTCCTTTTGTCGAGCGGCGCGAGGCCAGCAAAGCTCCGGCGCGAACCGGTAGTCGAGCGCCACCTGGCCGAAGATCGGGTTCCAGACGATCAGCTCGCCGCGCCGCTCGATGACGACGGTCTTGGGGTTGTCCCACACCGTGACCAGCGGCACCCCGCCGAACGCCTCGAGGGCCGCCAGCAGGGCCCGGATGAGCGTCTCCTCCTGCTCGTCGGGGACCACCACGACATGCGCGTACCGGCTCCACTTGAGGCGACTGGCGAAGAAGGGCACGCGCTCGGTGGTCCCGGACCGGTAGCGCACCGTGACTGAACCGAAGTCGTGCTGGCTGAACTCGCCCGGGGCGCCCTCGAAGCGCACCAGCGGCACGCGCTCGACCGGCCGCAGCCGCCGGATCAGCTCGTAGAGGGCGCTCTTGCCCCCGCGATACCCGGCCTCGCGCGCCCGGCGGAGCAACTCGACCCCCGGCAGGGCGCCGTCTTCCTCAGCCAGCCACTGGGCGATCCGCTCGGTCCACGGCGCCGCGATCGACGGGCGTCCGACACCCTTGGCGCGAACCAGCGCCGCCGTGTCGCTCGTCGCCACCGGCGCCTCCCGCTCGATGCGCCGCACGCTCCGCTCCGAGGTGCCCGTCTTGGCCGCCACCGCTGCCTGGGCCATGCCGACTGCTCGCAGGATCTGGATCTCATGCCGAGTCATCGCGCCGATCACCCCTCCCCCTTTCCGGGCGCGCGGCGCGCGGCCGCCGAGCCCGGGAAGAGCCTGAGTTGCCTACTGGTGACCGGCCAAATTTTCCGGAAAGAGGGCGGTCAGACTTTCCGGAACCGACAGATACATCGTCGTCGCAATTGCGAGATGTCCCTGCGCGCACTCGCACATGTCCGTCTGGAGATAGACCTTGCCGAGGCCGAAGTGGCCGTGGGCGACGAGCGGGCGCATGCCCCGCTCGTCGGCGAGCGACATCGCCGAGCGGTACTGCTGTTCACAGGTCGGCGCGTCGAGAGGATCGGTGCGAGCGGTGATGTCACCCAGCAGATGCAGGGCGTCGGTCTCCGCCGGCCGCTGATCCCGCTCCCGAGCAAGGTCAACGTCTGCTGCGCCTGGGCGGCTGCATCGGCGACGCGTCCGGCAAGCAGATATGGCTCAGAACCACTCCGTCCGAACAGCAGTCCCCCGACTGCACACGCCCACCGCCACATCCGGTGTGCGGTCGGCAACCTCTTCAAGAGGTAGCGCTGGTCACCGTCCGACGGTCTGCGCGCGCCAGCGTTCGTTCGCTTCGGCGAAAACCTGCCGTGCGCGATCGACGTCGAAGGGGCACTCGTCCGCCCTGCCGGGGAGCCACTCACTCCTGGGAGTCCCGACGAGGTCGCCTCCGTAAACGTGAATCGCGGCAGTGAATGTCTGCAGCGGGTTCGCGACCGAGTGAATCACGGCCGGGCCGAGCATCAGCACATCTCCCGTCTCGACCTGGCGCCCTCCGGCCACGGTCAGGCCACCGGGCCCGCGCCGATGGAAGACGTTGTCTTCCCGCCCCCCGTAGAGCGCGATGGCCGCCCACATCCGGTGGTCGTGCGGGTTGATCGCCATGCCCGGCGTCCAGATGACGTTGAGGACGGTGAGCTCCGGAGAGCGATGCAGCACGCGGATCTCGCCCTGCCGCGGCGTCCCGAGCGCCCCCTCCACGTCGCGGGGCTCGGCGACGGCGCGCTCGAGTAGCGCCTTGATGGCGAGCTCGGGGGAGGGTTCGGTGAGGCCGGCGCGGCAGTCAGCGATGAAGTGGTCGACGTTGAACATCGCTTGCCTCCTTCTGCAGAAGCCGAGGGCGCCTGCGCCTCGAACGTACGGCCGTCCCGGATATCCCGTCCAATGCATTCTTCGACCTATAATCGGTGCGCGAGGCGCATCAATGGTAGAGCTCAGGCTCCTGCAGGCGTTTGCGGCAGTGGTCGACGCGGGCGGCTTCGCCCGCGCCGGCGCCCGGCTTCACCGGAGCCAGTCGGCGCTGTCGCGGCAGATTCGCGACCTCGAACACGAGCTGGACGTGCGGCTCTTCGATCGCATCGGTCGTCGCGTCCAGCTGACGTCGGAGGGGGAGGATCTCCTCCGGCGAGCGCGACGCCTCCTCACGGATGCCGATTCCCTCAACGAGCGAGCGCGCGCCCTCAAGATGGGACAGACGGGCATCGTCCGCGTGGGCGCGACTCCCCAGAGCATGGAAACGTTCCTAGCCGGGTTCCTCACCCAGTACCGGCGCCGCCATGCCGACGTCGAGGTGCAGTTGGTCGAGGACGGGGGCGCGCGTCTCCCGGCGCGCCTCGAGCGCGGAGAGATCCACCTGGCGCTCATTCTTGCCGGCGACGCCCGATTCCACTGGCGTGTCCTGTCGTCCCTCTACCTGCTCGCTGTCGTCCCCCTGGCGCACCGCCTCGCCCGGCGGGCCACGATCGAGGTGAGCGAGCTCGCTGACGTGCCGTTGCTCATCCCCCGTCGCGACTTCGGGTCACGCCAGTGGCTAGACGCCGCCTGCCAGGTCGCGCACGTGCGTCCCCGGGTCCTCCTCGAGAGTGGCGCGCCGAACACCTTGATCGCGCTGGCGCGCTCGGGGTACGGCGTCGCGATCGTGCCTTCCAACACCCACGTGCCGCAGAGCGGCCTGCGCGCCTTGCCCGTCATCCAGCGGGGCACTGCCATCGGCGGATGGGCAAGCGTCTCCTGGGACCCTCGCCGGTTCCTCGCGCCCTACGCGGAGCGCTTCGTCGATGAGCTGGAGGCCTACGCCCGGCGCCGGTATCCCGGTCGCCATCTGACGCTCCGGGCGCCACCCCTGCCCCGACTGAAGGCGCCGGGGATCATCACCCCATGATCGTGTGTCCACAAGGTATGCTGTCGCGCGCAAGTGTCGCCGGTCGGCAGCAATCGGCGGCGCCTCTCCTCACGCGCGAAGCGCAGGGCCCTGCGCCGCCCATGCCGGAAGCGGCAGTCGCGATCCCGATCTTCCCTGATCACGGCGCGCAACGTCGCGACTTCAAGTCCCGAACGATCCCATCCACGCGCGGACTTTCTCGATGAGCGTTCGCGGGCGCACCACACGCACCCCCTGACCCGAACGGAAATGTCTGACGTTGTGGGTGACGAGGAGGCGTGCTCCTGCGCCGATGGCCGCGGCGAGAATCGGCACATCCTTCGCGTCGGCGAGTTCCCGCGCTCGTTCCTGGTGGTGCGATGTCGGACGGTGGATCTGGAGCGGGACAGAACGGAGGAACTCCTCGAAGAACGGCGCAGCCTCGGGCAGCTTGGCGGCCAGGTTCCGTCGGACCTCAGCCACGGCGACCTCAGGAGCACCACACGAAAGAGGCCAAGCTCGCCGAGCACCAAGATCGCGTGGCTGGCGCCGGTGTGGGAGAGCAGGCCGGCGATGAGGACGTCAGCCTCGACACAGACGGCTAACGGCTCAGTCTTCTCCGGCTGGGCCACCCAGATCCTTCAGGGACAGTTTTCGCGCTCGGCGCAGACGCTCCATTTCAGCAACGAGCCGCGGCACGACAAGCAGGCGAGGGCTGAGCAGCACCATCGAGGTCGACCACCGTCAGGGGGTCTCCTTCACCGAGCCGATACTTCTCACGCAGAGACACCGGGAGAGTCACGGTTCCCCGCCCTCGGACCTGGATCGTCATCGTCGCCGCCATATCGATAATCAGCATATCAGGATCCCGAGAGTCAACCGGCTCGACACGAGGGGTATCGCGAGAAGGAGGAAAGCCGGGTCAACATCGGTTCCCCCGTTATCGACGCCGGGTTTGGATTCGCTGAGCTTTTCGGATTGCCCAGCTCGAGAACCGCTGATCGAAAATCAGCGGGCGCTTCCGGTGTTCTGGAAGCGCCCGTGATCATTGGTGGGCCGTCAAGGACTCGAACCTTGGACCCGCTGATTAAGAGTCAGCTGCTCTACCAACTGAGCTAACGGCCCAGCACCTGCGAGAACCGCGAACTCGACCCGGGCGACGCGATCGTCGCGACGCGACCGCCCCGCGCGGCGCCACCACGCCGCGCGGCGCCACCACGCCGCGCGTCGCCACGCCGCGCGCCCCCATCGACTACACGCGCGCCCCCATCCACGCGCGCCCATCCAGATGATGGTGCGCCTGAGAGGATTCGAACCTCTGGCCTTTGGCTTCGGAGGCCAACGCTCTATCCAACTGAGCTACAGGCGCGACCGGCTCCTCTGAGCTGGGGTGACCGAGGGGAATCGAACCCCCAACCCCTGGAGCCACAGTCCAGTGCTCTGACCAGTTGAGCTACGGTCACCGTGCCGCAGACGCGAGCGTTCATGCTACCGGCCGGTCCCTGGCGTGTCAACCGAGCGGAGCGCGTCGCGCATCGCGGCGAGCCCCTCGCGGGGCCCGCGAAGCCTCGCCGGCACGAGCCGGCGCACGTGGTCGATGCGCAGGCCCGCGTCGAGCGGCCGCGGCGCCCGCTGACCGAGATCGGCCGTGGCCACCGGCTCGATGAAGCCGGGGTCGAGGCCGAACGTCTCGCAGGCGAGGAGCGCGAACGCGTGGCGGTCGAGCACCTCGGGCCCCGCCACGTGGACGACGCCCGCGTGCCCCCGCTCGGCGAGGGCGACGACCGCGGCCGCCAGGTCCTGGTTGTAGGTCGGGCTCGACCGCTGGTCCACCGGCACGCGCATCCGCTCTCCCGTCGCCGCCCGGCGGAGGAGCTGGCAGACGAAGTTCTTGCCCCGAGGCTCGGGCCCGTAGACCACCGTGGTGCGCACGACGAGCGCCCTCGCCGTCGCGGCGAGCACGGCGCGCTCGCCCTCGAGCTTGCTCAGGCCGTACACCGAGAGCGGGTTCGCCGGGTCGGATTCGCCGTAGGGCCCGCGCTTGCCGTCGAAGACGTACTCGGTGGAGAAGTAGACGAAGCCGGCGCCGTGCCGGCGGGCCTCGCGGGCGGCGGCGGCCGGCGCGTCGCGGTTGGCGGCCATCGCCTCCGCCGGGTGATCCTCGCACCAGTCGACGTGGGTGACGCCCGCGGGGAAGAACACCCACGCGGCGCCGGCCTCGGCGATGAGCCGCCCGGTGGCGTCGAGGTCCAGGATGTCGAGACGCCGCGTGTCACCCACCGGCGTGTCCCGGTGGGTCCCGACGACGTCGTGCCCGCGCGCTCGGAGCCGGCAGACGAGGGCGGCGCCCACCTGGCCGGAGGCGCCGATGACGAGGGCCCGCATCCGGGCCGCGATCAGCCCTCGCCTTCGCGGGGGGCGGGGCCGCCGTCGATGATGATGGTCTCGCCCTGGATGAACGACGCCGCGTCCGACGCGAGGAAGACGGCCGGGTGGGCGATCTCCTCCACGCGGCCCCAGCGCCCGATCCCCACGCGCGCCGCCACCGCCTCGTACGCCTTCTGGCCCTCGGGGCCGCCCTTCTTGAGGACGTCGACGTAGCCCTCGGTCACGACGGGCCCGGGCGCGATGCAGTTCACGCGGATGCCCTGTCGCCCCCACGCCATGGCCAGCTCGCGCGTGAGCGTGATGACGGCGGACTTGGCGGCGCCGTAGTGCGACATCATGGTCGAGCCGTAGACGCCGGCGATCGACGCGATGTTGATGATGACGCCCTGCCGGCGCTCCAGCATGTGCTTGCCCGCCCACTTGCAGCCGAGGAAGACGCCGTTCAGGTTGATCTGGACGACGGTGTTCCAGCCGTTGACCGAGATGTCCTCCGGCCTGGCCCGGAACGAGGCGCCGGCGTTGTTCACCATGATGTCGAGCCGGCCCCACTCGCGTACGGCGCGCTCGACCATCTCGCGCACCTGCTCCTCCTGGCGCACGTCGACGGCCATCGCGAACGAGCGGCGGCCGAGCCCCTGGATGTCCTTCATCACGGGCTCGAGGTGCTCGATCTTCCGGCTGCAGACGGCCACGTCGGCGCCGGCGCGCGCGTACTCGAGGGCGATCGCCTTGCCGATGCCGGTGCCGCCGCCGGTGACGATCGCGGTCTTGCCGTCGAGGGAGAAGGGGGAGCGTGCCATGGCGGGGACGATACCCCCTCGCGCCGGCGGACGCAACGGCGCCCGCGCTCAGCGCGGGAGCGCGATCTCGGCCCGGCGCTGGGGGACTTCCTGCTCGACGCGGCGCCAGAGCGCCATGGCGTCGAGCGCGGCGCCGTGCCGGGCGGCGCAGGCGTGGAGCTTCTCGAGGAGCGGGCGCCCGTCGCGGACGCGGCGGCGCGCGATCTTCGCGGTGCGGCGCGGCTCGTCGTCGTCCGCGGCCCGTGCCTCGGCCCACGCCTCCTCGGCGTGGGCGATGAGCAGGACGACGCGGTCGATCTCGCGGTCGACGAACGCCTGCCACTCGCGCGCCGAGGCCACCTCGGGGCAGCCGTTCGCGACCAGCGCCTCCAGCGAGTCGGCGATCTCCGTCGCGCGGCGCACGTGGTGGGCGACGCGCGGCTCGACCTGGGCGCTCGGCACCTGTCCGGCGGGCGGCTGCGCCCCGGTCTCCTGCGCCGCGGCCGGCCGCGCCGGGGCTCCGCCGGATGCCGGCGCTCCGCCGGACGCCGGCGATTGCGACGTCGGCGCCGCCGGCGTCTGCGCCTCCGCGAGCCACGCGACGGCGGCGAGCGCCGCCAGGCCGAGCGCGCGCGCGACGATCCTCATGTCACCGAGTATACGCGTCGCGCTCCACGTGCCAGAGAACGACGTACGAGCGCTGCGCGGTGCCCGGATAGACGGCGACGCGCTCCACCGCCCTGCCGTCGGCGGCGAGGTCGGGCACGCCCCGCGAGAGCTCCGCCGGGGCGACCGTGTAGACGGTGGCCATCCGGCGGCCGTGGGCGTCGTAAGCGGCGTACCGCGTCCACGCCGGCGTTCCGGTCTCGAGCTCCAGCCGCATGCCGGACAGCGGCGCCGGCCACCCCGGGTCGCCGGCGCCGGTGGCGGGCGACGCCGCCGGGGCCTCGGTCTCGTCGACGACGTGGAGGTTGCTGACGACGAGGTCCACCGACGGCACCGCCCTCGCGACCCGCTCCGCGCGCTCCTTCTCCGCGGCGGTCTCGACGCCGCCGGTGAGATAGGCGACGCGGTTGTAGGTGTCGACGTGGACGCGGGTGAGCGTCGCCATCCCCGTGGCCGCGAGCCGCGTCTTCACCCTGGCGGTGATCGTCCGGTCGTCCAGCCACTGGTCGGCGGTGCGGCCGGACAGCGTCCGGCAGCCGCCCGCCAGCAGGATGAGCGCGAGGACGGCGACGACGCCCCTCATGCCGCGGCCGGGCGGATCGACGCCTCCTGGTTGAGCCGGCGCTCCACGAGCGCCCAGTCGATGTTCCGCGAGAACGCCTCCAGGTACTTCGCGCGCTCGGTCGCCTTGTAGTCGCGCATGAACGCGTGCTCCCACACGTCCATGACGAGCAGCGGCTTGAAGCCGGCCGGGATGCCCTCCTGGTGGAGCGTGATCCAGTGGTTGCTCAGCCGGTCCGTCACGGGGTCCTGGAAGAGGATCGCCCAGCCGACGCCCCGCATCTCGCCGACGGCGTGGAAATCGGTCTTCCACTTCTCGAACGAGCCGAACGCCTGTGAAAGCGCCTGCGCCAGCCCCGAGCCCCTGGGCGGCTCGGGGTTGCCGCCGCGCTTCAGGTTCTCGAAGTAGTACTCGTGCAGGATCATGCCGTTGTACTCGAAGCCCAGCCGGCGCGTGAGCTCGGCGAACTCGGGGTTGGTGCCGGACGCCTTGCCCTGGCCGAGCAGGTCGGCGAGCTGCTCGTTCAGCGTGTTGACCTGCTTGACGTAGCCCGCGTAGAGCTTCAGGTGCTCGGCGATCTGGGCGTCGGAGATGCCGTCGAGGCCCTTCAGATGGTCGAACGACTGCTCCTTGTAAGTCTTGACCTTCCCTGCTGCCATTCGAGTCCTCCCGGTGCCGGCTCCGGGCCGGCAGCGTTCAGTGCAGCAAACTCTCTGCCTGAACGCCCGGGGCGGACGCGTCGCCCGCCGAGGGTGTCGCGCAGGGCGACGACGTGGCCGACGACGGCGACGACGGGCGGGCGCAGCCGCGCCTCGCGCGCGCGGCCGCCGATGTCGGCGAGGGTGCCGGCGAGCGTCGTCTGGGCCCTCGTCGTGCCCCACCGGACGAGGGCGACCGGCGTGTCGGGCGGGCGGCCGTGGGCCATGAGCGCCTCGGCGACGGCACCGATGCGCCCGGCGCCCATCAGGACGACCAGGGTGTCGACGGCGGCCGCGACGCGCCCCCAGTCGGGCGAGCGGCCGCCCGCGGTGCGCGCCGAGACCACGGCGAACGACGAGGAGACGCCGCGCCGCGTGACCGGGATGCCCGCCGCCGCGGGGACCGCCACGGCCGACGTGACGCCGGGAACCACCCGGACGCGGACGCCGGCGGCGGCCAGCGCCTCGGCCTCCTCGGCCCCGCGGCCGAAGACGAACGGGTCGCCGCCCTTGAGGCGCACCACGCGGAGCCCGCGGCGGGCGTGCTCGACCAGGATCGCGTTGATGCGCGCCTGCTCGGCCCCGCCGCCGTCGCTCGGCTTGCCGGCGAAGATGCGGAGCGCCCGGCGGGGAGCCAGGGCCAGGAGACGGGGATCGACGAGCCGGTCGTAGACGACCACGTCGGCCCTCCGCAGCAGCGCCGCCCCGCGCCGGGTCAGGAGCCCGGGATCCCCCGGCCCCGCGCCGACGAGCGCCACGACGCCGCGGCTCACGCGGCCCCCAGCCTGGCGAGCAGTCGCCGCCGGGTGTCGCCGCGCCGGCCGCGCGGCAGCAGAGCGCGGAGGTCGCGGAGCGCCGACCGCCAGGCGGCGGCGCCGGGCGAGACGCCGCGCGCCCGGAGGTCCCGCCTCACGGCGCCGACGACAGCGGCGAGCGAGGCGTAATGGCGCGGCAGGTCGCGCTCGATCTGCTCGCGGACCGCGCGGGCCAGCGCGGGGCTCGTGCCGCCGGTGCCGACGGCCACCGTGAGCGGGCCGCGGCGGAGGACCGACGGCAGGATGAAGTCGCAGCGCGCCGGATCGTCGGCGGCGTTCACGAGCACGCCGAGCGCCCGTCCCTCGGCGGCGACGGCCGCGCTGACGGCGCGGTCGCCGGTGGCCACGAACGCCAGCGACTGCCCGCGGAGATCGCCGTGGCGATAGCGCCGGGCGACGTGCCGGATCCGGCCGTCGCGCGCGAGCGCCGCCAGCGCGGGCGCGACCCGCGGGCTGACGACCGTGACCGTGGCCCCACCGGCGAGCAGCGCTGCGACGCGCCGCGCGGCGACCGCGCCGCCGCCGATGACGACGCAGCGCCGGGCGTCGAGCGCGACGAAGATCGGATGGTAGCCCACCGTCAGCCCTCGACGCCGTGGGGTGGCGGCCCCGACGGCGCGTCGCGGGCGACCGCCTCGACGGCGGCGCCCGCCAGGAAGGCGCGCAGCTCGTCGTCGGCGTGGCGGGCGCAGAACGCGCGGAAGCTCTCGCCGGGGAGGCGCTCGGCGAGGTAGACGCGCAGCAGACGCTCGATCGCGGGGGCGACCCCGTCGGCGCCGACGCGGTAGCCGATGGGGCGCGCGACCGTCTGGTGGAGACCGACGCCGCCGCCGACGCAGAAGTAGTACGCGTCGACCATCGCGCCGTCCACCTTCATCTTCTTGCCCTCGAGGCCGATGTCGGCGATCCAGTGCTGCCCGCAGCTGTTCGGGCAGCCGGTCACGTGGAGCTTGAGGTGCTGGTCGAAGCCCGGCATCCGCCGCTCGAGGTCCTCGACGAGCCGCCGCGCGAAGCCCTTGGTCTCCGTGAGCGCGAGCTTGCAGAACTCGCTCCCCGTGCAGGCGACGGTGCCCCGGCGGAACGGCGAGGCCTCCACGGGCAGGCCCGCGTCGGCGAGCCCGCGCGCGAGATCGCCGGCGCGCTCGCGCCGGACGTTGAGGACGAGCAGGTTCTGCATCGTCGTCGTGCGCAGCTCGCCGGTGCCGAAGCGCTCGGCGAGGTCGGCGGCCGCGCGCATCTGCGCGGGAGCGATGCGTCCCCGCAGCACGGCGACGCCGGCGTAGACGAGCCCGGGCTGCCGCTGGGCGCGGATGCCGACGTGATCCCGGTAGACGTCGTCGGGCGGCTCCTCGACCGGCCCCCGCTCGAGCGCCCAGCCGAGCCGGCGCTCGATCTCGTCCCGGAAGCGCTCCACCGTCCAGCCGTGACCGAGGAACAGGAACTTCAGGCGCGCCTTCTCGCGGCTGGTCCGCAGCACGTCGCTGTCCCTGAAGATCTCGGACACCGCCCGCACGACCGGGACCACCTCGTGCCACCGGACGAACGCGTCGAGCCGCCGCCCGAAGTGCGGCGACGTCGACAGCCCGCCGCCGACGCGCACGGAGAAGCCGATCTCGCCCGTCGCCGGATGCCGGAGCGCCGTGACGCCCACGTCGTTGATCTCGGGGTACGCGCACCACGCCCGGCACCCCGCGATCGCGATCTTGTACTTGCGCGGCAGGTTGTAGAAGTCCGGGTTGCCGTTGAGCAGCGCCGTCACCGCGCGGACGAGCGGCGAGGCGTCGACGATCTCCTCGGCGTCGACGCCGGCCAGGGGGCAGCCGGTGACGTTGCGCGTGTCGTCGCCGCACGTCCCCATGGCGGTGAGGCCGGACCTCACGAGCGCCTGGAGCACCGCGGGCAGGTCCTCGACCGCGACCCAGTGGAGCTGGATGTTCTGCCTCACGGTCAGGTCCGCCACGCCGCGCGCGTGGCGCTCGGCCAGGTCGGCGATCGCGCGTAGCTGGTGGGCGAGCAGGAAGCCGTTCGGGATGCGGATGCGGACCATGAAGTACGGGGTCGCCCGTCCCTCGCCGCCCGCTCCGCCGACGACGCCCGCGCCGTCGCCCTGCGTGTAGATGCCCCACCACCGCAGGTAGGTCCCGAGCCATTCGGGCGGGACGGCGTCGCGCCCTTCGCGGGCGAACCGCACGATCTCGTCGTACGCCTCCCACGGGTTCAGCTCGCGCTTGAGCCGCTCGACCCGCTGGGCCTTGGACTCGCGGACGGCTCCTCCTCGATCCGCTGGCTGGCTCATGGGCCACGAAAACTACATTTGTTGATCGGTAAAGTCAAGAACTTGTCGGCTCACGTGACGGTCGCGCCGCGGCCCAGGGAGGGATGCCGACGGAGGATCTCCACGGATGGAGGGGAGTACCTCCATGCGGATGGAGCCCTCAGTGACGCGCAAGTAGCGGATTGTATTTGCTTCAATCGTGGCAGCCCTCTTGCTGGTGCATTTGAGCCAACGAAGCGAACGCCTGGGGCGAGGGGGGGCTACGACGGTGGGCAGACTCGAGGAGAACGCGCTGTTCGACGCGCTGGCCCGGGCCGGCGATGGGGCACTGATCGCCGACTCGCGCGGGCGCATCGTCCTCTGGAACCGCAGCGCCGAGCGCCTGCTCGGCTGGACCGCGAGCGAGGCGATCGGTCGCTCGTGCAGCGAGGTCCTCGACGGTCACGTCTCGGGCGGCGACGGCCACGACGGCGGCTGCGCCGTCATGGACGCCGCCACCCGCGGCGACGTGATCGAGAGCTTCGGCGTCCACGCCCCCACGCGATCCGGCCAGCGGGTCCGGCTGAACGTGAGCACGCTGGCGCTCGTCTCCGACGACACCGGCCGCCTCACGATCCACCTCTTCCGCGAGGTGGCCGACCGGCGCGCGGGCGCCGCCGGCGTCCTCGACATCGTGGACGGCGACCACCCGCCGTCGCCGCTGACGCGCCGCGAGCGCGAGGTCCTCAGGCTCCTCGCCAGCGGCGCGAACACGCGCATGGCCGCCCAGCGGCTCGGCGTGAGCCCCGCCACGGTGCGGAACCACGTGCAGAACATGCTGGGGAAGCTCGGCGTGCACAGCCGGCTCCAGGCCGTCGCCTATGCCACGACCCACGGTCTGCTCTGAACCCCCCGGGGGTCGTGTAGCCGCGTCCGCCGTCGACACCGCCCAGCGCTTCGAGAGCCTCGCCCGCATCGGGCAGGCGGTCTCCGAGTCTCCCGGTCTCGAGGAGATCCTGGCCAGCGTCGCGCAAGCGGCGACGCAGCTCCTGCCGGACTCGTACTCCGCCATCTGGGTCGCCGAGGGCGACGTCCTCCGGCTGGCGGCCGAGGCCGGCGCGCGGTCTCCGCGGGGCGACGACATGCAGGTCGAGCTGGCGGTCGGCGAGGGCCTGGTGGGCCACGCCGCCGCCACGGGCGAGCTGCTGCTCTCCGAGGACGCGCCCGCGGATCCGCGGGCGCGGAACGCCGCCAGGCTGCGGCGCGAGGGCCTCGTCGCGTTCGCCGCCGTGCCGCTGCTCGTGAAGGACAAGCTCGTCGGCGTCCTGTCGCTCGCCGCCCGCCACGCCCATTCCTTCTCGCTCCACGAGATGGAGGTGCTGGGCGCCTTCGGCGACCAGGCCGCCATCGCCATCGAGAACGCACGCCTCTACGCCACGCTCTCGGCGCGCGTCCGCCGCCTCCACGCGCTCACGCGCCTGAACCAGCTGATCTCGTCCTCCCTCGACCCCGACGACGTCCTGCAGGAGATCGCGGACGCCGCCGGCCGCCTGATGGAGGCGCCCGTCGTGATGTTCTGCCGCGCCGAGGAGGAGACGCGGACGTTCCGGCTGGTCGCGTCGTCGAGCCCCGAGGCGGCGGGCGATTTCCCGCTGCCGGTGCTGTCCTACGACCGCGGCATCGTCGGCGCGATCGCCGCCGCCCGGGCGCCGATCGCCGTGCCCGACGTCTTCGTCGACGGCCGCTTCCTGGCGCTGGACTGGTGGCGGGCTCACGGGCTCCGCAGCTTCCTGGGATTCCCCGTCCTCCTCGACGGCTCGCTCCTCGCGGTGCTGACGCTCAACGACCGCCGGCCGTTCCGGGTCGCCGAGGAGGACCGCGAGCTGCTCGACAGCTTCGTGGCCCAGGCGGCGGTTGCGCTCCGCAACGCCCGCCTCTTCGCCGACAGCGAGCGCCGGCGGCGGGCCGCCGAGGCGCTCCAGCAGGTCGGCCGGGAGCTGGCGCAGCTGCGCGATCCGCGCGGACTCGGCGAGCGCGTCGTCGCCTCGGTGCTCGAGCTGATCGACGCCAAGCGCGCCACGCTCTACCGCCCCGACCCCGCCACCGGGGACCTCGTCGTCCTGGCGGAGGCCGGAAGCCGGCCCATCGGCTGGACGCTCCCGCGCGGCGTCGGCGTCTCCGGGCTCGCCGCCGCGCGCCGCCGGCCCGTCGCCTCCCGGGACGTCCTCGCCGATACGCGGCTCGTGTGGACGACGGCCACGCGCGACGCCCTCGAGCAGTCGCCCTGGCGCGCCGTCCTCGCCGTCCCGCTGCTGGCGAACGACCGGCTGATCGGCGTCCTCACCGCGGCGTCCGAGACCGGGCGCGTCTACGAGGCGGAGGAGATCGCCCTCGCCCAGGCGTTCGCCGACCAGGCCGCGCTCGCCTTCGAGAACGCCGAGCTCCTGCACGAGTCGCGCGAGCGCCAGGGCCGGCTCGAGACCCTGCTGGACGTCACGCGCCAGCTCACCGGGATCTCGTCGCTCGAGTCGCTGCTGGACGCCATCGCCGACGCCTGCGGCCGCGTCCTCGGCTCGGGCTCCGTCGGCTTCCGGATCGTCCAGGGCGACGAGCTGGTCGTGGTCGGCACGTCGGGGCACGCCGCCAGCCTCTTGCTGAAGGAACGGCTGAAGATCGGCGAGAGCCTCTCGGGTCGCGTCGCCAGGACCGGCGAGCCGCTCATCGTCCACGACCTGCCCGAGTCGCCCGATCTCGCCCCCGAGCACCGCGAGGCCGCCCTCCGCTCGCCGTTCCGCGCCTACCTCGGCGTGCCCGTGAAGATCGGCGACCGCGTCGCCGGCGTGCTCAGCATCCGCAAGGAGCACGGCTTCACCCAGGCCGAGGTGGGGACGGCGATGGCCTTCGCCGCCCAGGCGGCGATCGCGCTCAGGAACGCGCAGCTCTACGACGAGAGCGAGCGGCGGCGGCGCGACGCCGAGACGCTCCTCGAGATCACGAGCGCGCTCGGCTCCAGCCTCGAGCTGGACGACATCTTCCGCATCGTGGCGCGCCGGACGGCGGAGGCGCTGGGCGCCGACCGCTGCACGCTGCGGCTCCAGCGGCGCAACCGCCTGGTGCCGGTGATCTCGCTGTTCGCCGACGGCACGGTGGACGAGACGCTCGCCCGCCGCGCGGCCGCCGTCCGTGCCGACGGCGTCGGCGTCTTCGCCGAGGCGATCCGGACCCGGCGTCCCGTCATCGTCGAGGACTGCGCGTCCTCGGCGCTGGTGCCCCCCGACTGGGTCGAGATCGCGGGCATCCGCTCGGCGCTGGTCGTCCCTCTCTTCCACCAGGGGGCCTTCCTCGGCGTTCTCACGGTCGATCGCGCGACCCCCTCGACGTGGGCCCGCGAACAGGTCGACCTGGCGGTGACGATCGCCAACCAGACGGCGCTGGCCATCGAGAACGCGCGCCTGTTCGCCGCTCAGCGGGAGGAGGCGGAGACGGCCGGCGCGCTCCTCCGGCTCACGCGCGCGGTGGAGGCCGTCCAGGACCTCGACGCGATCCTCGAGGCCGTCGTCACCGTGACGCCCCAGCTGCTCGGGCTCCGGCGGTGCGGCCTGTTCCTCTTCGATCCCGCGGACGGGGCGCTGTGGCCGATCACGACCGCGGGCTGCACCGCGGCCCAGCAGGCGGCCTTCTTCTCGCTGCGCACCGCGGCGACGATCCCCGCGCTGGCGGAAGCGATCCGGAGCCACGAGCCCGTCGTCGTGGAGGACGCGACCGAGGACACCTGGATCCCGCGGGAGGTCAGCGAGGCGCTCGACGTCCGCTCGATGCTCATCATCCCGCTGGTGAGCGGCGGCCGGCTGATGGGAGTCATGATCGCCGACGCGCCCGGCGAGGCGCGGACCTTCGACGACAAGCAGATCGCGCTCGCGCGCGGCATCGCCGGCCACGCCGCCGGCGCCATCGACCGCGCCCAGCTCAACGCGGAGTCGGAGCGCCGCCGGCGCGAGGCCGAGGTCTTCGCCGAGCTGGCGCGGACGATCAACGCCTCGCTCGACCTCGACACCGTGCTGCAGCACGTCGCCGAGTGGGCGCGCGAGCTGTGTCGCGCCGACGCCGCCACGAGCGGGTTGCGCGAGCCCGGCTCCGACGCCGTGGTGTTCCGGTTCTGGTGCGGCCGGCCCACGGGGACGGTCGTGCGCGTCGAGCCCGGCAAGGGCACGGGCGGGCGCGTCCTCGTCACGGGGCGCCCCTTCCGGACGGCCGACTACTCGAGCGACGCCCGGATCACCAAGGACTACCTCGCCTCGGCGCGGGCCGACGGCGTCGTCGCCCAGATGGTCGTCCCCATCCGCAGCGGCGATCGCATCGAAGGCCTCCTGTACCTCGACAACCGGTCGCCGCGCCCGTTCACCGACCGCGACGAGGCCGTCCTGGTGCGGCTGGCTCAGCACGCCGCCATCGCGATCCGCAACAGCCAGCTCTTCGCCCGCGAGCAGACGGCCCGCGCCCAGGCCGAGGCCTCCGAGGATCGGCTGCGGGAGTCGCAGCGGTTTCTCCGGTCCACGCTCGACGCGCTCAGCGCGCACATCGCGGTGCTGGACGAGACGGGCACGATCATCGCCGTCAACGCCGCCTGGCGGCGCTTCGCCGAGCAGCACGGGCTGGGCGGCCCCGCCCATTCCGTCGGCGACAACTACCTGGGCGTCTGCGATGCGGCCCAGGGGCCGGGCGGCGAGCATGCCCGCGCCGTGGCCGCGGGGATCCGCCGCGTCGTCTCCGGCGAGGAGAGCGAGTTCCGCCTGGAGTACGAGGCGCACGGCCCCGATGCCCGGCGGTGGTTCGCCGTGCGCGTCACCCGGTTCCCCGGCCCCGGTCCCGTGCGCGTGGTCGTGGCCCACGAGGACGTCACGGACCGCCGCGCGGCCGAGGAGGCCCTCAAGCGCAACGAGGAGCAGGTCCGCCAGATGCAGAAGCTCGAGGCCATCGGCCGCCTGGCGGGAGGCATCGCCCACGACTTCAACAATCTGCTCACGGTCATCAGCGGGCGCACGCAGCTGCTCCTGCGCCGCACGCGCGAGGCGGACCCGATGCGTCGCGACCTGGCGCTGATCCGGGAGACCGCTGAGCGGGCGACCGGGCTCACCCGACAGCTCCTCGCCTTCAGCCGCAAGCAGGTCCTCCAGCCGAGGGTCGCCGACCTCGGCGACATCGTCGCGGGCCTGGTGCCCATGCTGCGGCGCCTCCTCGGCGAGGACGTCGAGCTCGCGACCACCCGCGCGCCCGGCGCCGCGCGCGTGAAGGCGGACCCCGGGCAGATCGAGCAGGTCATCGTCAACCTCGCCGTCAACGCCCGCGACGCGATGCCGCGCGGCGGCCGGCTCGAGATGGAGATCGGCTGCCTGGATCTCGACGAGGCGACGGCGGAACGGCTCGGCGGCGCGGCGCCGGGTCCGTACGCGATGCTCGCGGTGAAGGACTCGGGGATCGGCATGGACGCCCAGACGCGGTCCCGGATCTTCGAGCCGTTCTTCACCACCAAGGAGGTGGGCCAGGGGACCGGGCTCGGCCTCGCCACCGTCTACGGCATCGTCCAGCAGCACCAGGGCTGCATCGACGTCGAGAGCGAGCCGGGCAAGGGAACGACGTTCCGCGTCTACCTGCCGGCGACGACGGAGTCGCCGGCGCCCACGACCGCCGAGCGCCCCGCGGGCCTGCCGGGCGGCAGCGAGACGGTGCTGCTCGTCGAGGACGAGCACGAGGTCCGCGCGCTCGCCCGGGACATCCTGCAGCAGGCAGGCTACACGGTGCTGGAGGCCGCGAACGGGGTGGAGGCGATCGAGATCGGACGCGGCTACGCCCGTCCGATCGACCTGCTGGTGACCGACGTCATCATGCCGCACATGAGCGGCCCCGAGCTGGCGGAGCGGCTGATGCTGCTGCGCCCCGGGATGCGGGCCCTGTACATGTCCGGGTACACCGACGACGCCCTCGCGCCGCGCGCCCTCCTCGACTCCGACAGGGTCCTGCTCCAGAAGCCGTTCACGCCCGAGTCGCTCGCCTTCCGTGTGCGCGAGGCGCTCGACAGGGCGTGACGCGCGCGCGCCGCGCGTCACGCCGTCTCGAATGCCGGGCCGGCCGGCTCAGCGCTTCTTCGTGACGTCGTAGATCGTCCCCGCCGCGGCGCCGATGCCGGTGCCGATGAGCGCGCCCCGGCCGGCGCCATAGCCGGTTCCCGCTCCCACCGCCGCGCCGGCGCCCGCGCCGACGGCCGCGCCGCCGATCGTGCCGCATGCCGTGACCAGCATCGCCACGAGCCCGAGCCCCGCTGCCAGCGCCGCTCCTCTCGCGTTCCGCGTCGTCTTCATGGATCCTCCTGCGGGTGGCCCCACCCGTCTGCACGTAGGACGGCGAGCCCTCCGCGCCAATTCGCCGGAGGCCGGAACTGCGCGCTTCGTGCCGGCGTCAGTCGTCGCGGCGGCGCCGCCGGCGGGCGTGGATCCACAGCTCCCTCGCGATCCAGACGCCGGCGAGCACGGCCCCGACCGCGATCGCGACCGCCAGCCAGCCCGTCTCGGTCATGGTCCGGTTTGTAGAACGTGCCCGATAAACAGACCGCTCCGGGGACGGCCGCCGGAAAACGTTTTCACGGGTAGGCAGGCGCCTCCGACGAGGCTAGGATCGCGCCTCCATCGGAGGTATGGGATGCCGAGGATCAAGGGGCTCGAGAGCGCTCATCTCCAGGTGTTCGTGACGCTGAGCCGGAACGGCGACGGGATCCGGGCGACGCGCGCGTTCTGCTCGCGATCGTGCGCCCAGGCGGCCGGCGCCGGCTCGCTCATCGTGCCGCGCACGATCGCCGTCCCGCGGGTGCTCGCGCCCACCTGCCCGCGCTGCGCGAGGCCGTACGCCCCCGCCATGACGGTATCGCACGCGGGGTGAGGCCGGCCTAGCCTCGCCGCTGGCGCTGCTGCTTGCGGGCGTGGCGCGCCTCGGCCTCCTCGACCGAGTGCGACTGGGTCAGCACCTGATCGCGCTTGGCGATGGCGGCCAGCGCCTCGTAGTGCCCGTGCAGCGTCTCGACCTCCGCCTCGGAGAGGTCCTCGACGTTGATCAGACGGTTGCTGGCGCCCTCGAGCGCCGCCACGATCTCGTTGAGCTTCAGGTGGATCGCGGCGGCGTCCTTGTTCTGCCCGCGCTGGATCAGGAAGACCATCAGGAACGTGACGATCGTCGTGCCGGTGTTGATCACGAGCTGCCAGCTGTCCGAGAAGCCGAACAGCGGCCCGGTGACGAGCCACACCACGATCACGCCGAGCGCGAGCGCGAACGCCAGCGAGCTGCCGGCCCAGACCGTCACGCCGTGGGCGAGCCGCTCCAGCGTGCCGTGGGGCGCGTGTGCGGACGAACGGTGCGGTCTCGCCTGTCCCTTGTTCCGTCGCATCGCCGACCTCCCGGGGGTTCCCGTTGATCGCCGGATGAAGCTCCCCCAGAAGATGACACCCCCCGGGGGTGCTCGGCGAGGGATCCCGGACCGGCCGCGCCGGGACGGCGGTTCGTGGTGCGCCTGGCAGGAGTCGAACCTGCGACCCTCGGATTAGAAGTCCGACGCTCTGTCCAGCTGAGCTACAGGCGCATCGGCTACTTAGGATACACCGCCAGGCGCGCAGCGCGCGTCGCGCGGGTCTCGGGCGACGGGTCCCGGACACCGCTCGCCGGCGGCCGCCGGATTGCCTCGGCAGGAACCCCTGGACCTCCACGCGAGAACCAGCCGCTTCCCGCGTCGGCGACCGCGGATCCGCGGGGAGATAGTCGCTGCCGCGCCCGCTCGCACCGACGCGGCTGCCAGGCCGCTGACGGGGTGGGCCGGCCCCTCCCCGACCCGCACGCGGGAATACCGAGGATCACCCGCGGGTTTACACTCCCACCGGTCCAGGTCGCCATTGCGCGCCGCACGGGCCGCCTCGCCCGCCACCAAGGCGTGCGTCCGGTCGCCGGACGGTGAACACCGGGTTGCGCCGGGCCGGCGCCGGCGGCGACGAGCCCTCGACCCGCCCCGACTGCGTCGAGGAGCCGCTCGACGTGTCGCGGTGGGCCTGGTCGACGCCGCCGCGGCGGAAGGAGACGGATCATGGAGATCGTGCCGGTCACCGAGGTCAGCGCGCTCGCCCCCGAGGATCAGAAGTTCTGCGAGGCCACGAAGGCCTGGTTCCGCATCGACTTCGTTCCCAAGATGAGTCGGGTGCTCCTGACCGTGCCGGAGTTCGGTCGGCCGTACGGGAGAGCATCGCGCCGCGCCATGTCCGACGGCGCCCTGACCCGAGGTCAGAAGGAGCTCATCGCGGCGACCGTCAGCGCGATCAACGTCTGCGAGTACTGACTCGTCGCCCACAGTGCAGCCGGGAAGCTGCAGGGATACGCGGATGATCGGGTGTGGTACGAGGTCGCGTACGTCGCGGGCGTCACGCACGCGCTCGATGCCGTCGCCGACGGTCTCCGGCTTCCGCTCGAGTTCTCGGCGGCGTCGCGGCCACGGCTCGTGACGCTCCCTGACGACGTCGGGCCGGAGAGCCAGGCCCTGCTCGCGGAGATCGCGACGTTCTACGCGATGGACCGGGCGCCCGCGGTCTTCCGCTGGATGAGCCGGGACGCCGCGTTTCTGCAGGGCTACTGGGGCGCCACGCGGGCGGCGTTCAGCGACGGGATCCTGGACCGCCGCCTGAAGGAGATCCTCGCGCTCGCGGCCTCGATCACCGCGAAGTCCGACTACGGCGTCGACTTCCACCTGCGCGAGGCGCGGCGGCTGGGGCTCACCGAGCCGGCCCTCACCGAGGTGGTGGAGGTCGTCCAGCTCTTCAACACCGTGACGAAGATCGCGGACACGCTGCGCCTCGAGCCCGATTTCGACCCCCGACCCGGCGGCGTTCACGCGCCTGGATCCCCGTCCGACGGGCGCCGGGCCCGTCGCCCGGTCTCCGCGTCCACGCGCCCGCAGGAGCCTCGCGGGCGGCAATCCACGACCCCCGCCGCGACCGGCCGCGCGCGAGGCCGTTCCTAACACGCCGAGAGGAGCGCTGAATGACCAGGGCGGGCAGCACGATCCTCGACGCCGGAGACGTCTTTCCCGCGCTCACCGTCGATACGGTCGCTCACGGGCGCCTCGAGCTTCCCGCGGCGCTCGCGCCGGGCTGGGGCGTCGTCCTGCTGTACCGCGCGCACTGGTGACCGTACTGCAAGCAGCAGTTGGCTGCGTTCCAGAAGGCGGCGCCGCGGCTCGAGGAGGAGGGCATCCGGGTGGTGGCCGGCTCCACCGACCCCGCGGAGAAGGCAGCCGAGACGGTGAAGGAGCACGGGCTGACGTTCCCGGTGGCGTACGGGCTCCCGGTGAGGGAGACGGCGGCGCGACTCGGCGCGTTCTACGAGGAGCGCCGCGGCTTCCTGCAGGCCACCGGCTTCGTCGTCAAGCCCGACGGCACGATCGCCGTCGGACAGTACAGCTCCGGGCCCATCGGGCGACTGGTCTGGCAGGACGTCCTCGCGCTCGTCCAGTTCTACAAGAAGCAGGCGAGCTGAGCGGGCGCGCCAGGGAGTGGGCCCCGCTCGCAGCGCGCATTCGATGCCGCGTGGCACCCGCGTTGCACCTTGCGGCGCGTCGGCGATCGAGTTCTCACGGATGGAGTCGTCATGAACTACGCACGCGCATTCGTCGGCGGCGTCGCCGGGGGCGCCGTCATGAGCCTGCTCATGGCCGGCGCGCGAGCGATGGGGATGCAGGCAACCCTCGAGATGGTGCTCGGAACGATGCTCGGCCTCGCCCCGGGGACAGGGGCCTGGGTCGTCGGCTTCGCGATGCACCTCGTGATCTCCGGGCTCATCGCCCTGCTCTACGGCTGGGGCTTCGAGAGGTTGACCCGGCGCGCCGACTGGCAGGTCGGGCTGGGCTTCGGGGTCGTCCACGCCGTCATCGGCGGGCTCGTCATGGGGATGGTCCCCGCGATGCACCCCCTCATTCCCGAGCAGATGCCGGCGCCGGGCGCCTTCATGTGGAACCTCGGCCCCATGGGCGTCGTCGCCGAGATGGTGCTGCACCTCATCTACGGCGCGATCGTGGGAGCGATGTACGGGCCGGTGCGGACGCCGGGCGCCCGCGCCGAGGTCGATCGGTTCCGGCGCGCGGCGTAGCGGCCGGTGGTCGTCGCCTGGTGACCGACGGTCCTGGCGCCGGGCCCGGCCGACGCTCGGATCCCCAGCCGGTCGCTACCTCGCCCGGCCGTTCGGCAGGGCACCCCAGCTCGCGACGACGAACGGCACGAGGAAGGTGACGGGGATCTTCCACAGAAGCGCGGCGGGCCAGGGCCCGGCCAGCAGCGCATCGCCGTGGTTGATCGCCGTCAACACTGACCCCACGACCAGGGCGATCAGGAGCGAGCGACGGAGCAGGGGCCGGTGCTGCAGCGCGCAGCGCCGGCAGCAGCGCGCCGGGCCGCCGGCGCCGCGGAGCTCGTAGGCCGCCCGACGATCCAGGGACCGCCCGCAGCGATCGCACCGCTCCGCCACGTCGCTCGGGAAGCCGGCGCCGCGCTCGCCGCCCGTGGAGGGCCGCGGGAATGCGCCGGGCCGCTCCCCGTTCGTCGGGGAGCCGGCAGGCCGGCGCCTGCCGGCCCGTCGCGACCCCGCATCGTCTCCCGCCGTCACGCCGGCATCACCGCCGCCGCATCAGCGGAGCGCGAGCGTCGACGCGAGCCGGCGGCGCACGTCGACGTCGATCCAGCTCGCGATCTCAAGCGAGCGATCCTCGAACGGGTCGCGGCCGGGATGCCGCAGCCGGTGGGCGGCGAGGGCGGCGATCTTCTCGTCCTGCAGCCGCTCGATCTCGGCGGCGAAGACCCGGAACACCAGGTTCACGAACCGGACGAGAGGCGCCGGGCCGCGGCTCTCGTCGATGCGGAAGCGGCGCGCATATGCCTTCACCTGCGCCGCGGACTCCGGCACGTCGCCGGCGACCCAGTGGTTCACGGTGAAGAGCGCCTGCGGCCAGCCGTCCTGCGCCATGGAGATCCCCACCAGGTGCACCGTGCGATCGTGAAAGAGACGGACGGTGTGGAAGTGGCCGTCCTCGAGCGGCCGATCATCGTGGGCATGATAGTAGAACTGGTACCGCGTGCGCCGATCGAAGATGCCGGCCTCGCCGGGGTAGAGCCGCCACGGCTCGGGCGGCGCCCCGGCGCGCGCCAGGTCCATCACGGTGGTTCCCTCCCGGGCGAGGGCCTCGATGAGGCGGACGAGCCCGGCGACGTCCGTCAGGGCTTGGTCCAGACGGTCGTCGTGGGATTGAAGGCCGCCCATGCGAACCAGAACGCGTCGACGTGTGTGACCGGCGCGAGGCGCCGGCCCGCGAGCGGGCCGCGCTCGGCGACGCCGAAGAAGTTCCACAGCGAGCCGGTCTCCCGGTCGCGAACGCCGTCGCCCGCCGCCTCGAACGTGAGCGAGCGTCCGTCGACCCGCGGGACGAACACCGACGTGGCGCCGACCGGGCGAGATCGCGCGATCTCGCGCTCGTCGAGCGCCGACAGCGTCCCCGGCTGATAGAAGATGACGATGGGCTGCCCGTCCAGGGTGTCGTGGACGACGCGGTGCGCCTCCAGCAGCGGGAACGGGTAGGCGCGGCGGACATCCCCGACCGCCACGCCGACGACCCGCTCCTTCGGCGGTCGCCGCGTATCGAGCGCGCCGCGATAGAGGAACGGCCCGAGCAGGGGCTCGTCGTACGACTCGTACGGGTTGATGCCGTAGCTGCGCCGGTGCCCGGTGTCCCGGGACAGCACCTTGCCGCCGGGATGGACCCGACGCCACTCGGCGAACGCGATCGTGTTGGCCGGCCGCGGCGCCAGGCGGGCGCCGGCGCGGTCACCGACGATCGCGCGCCCTTCCATCTGCGACCACAGGGAATGGCTCTGGCGGTCGTACATGACCAGGTCGCTCTTGTAGAGCATCCCCGACGTGCCGAAGTCGAGGACGACGCCGTCGACCGTCCGCTCGAAGACCAGCGCCGAGTTGCAGAGGGGACAGAACGTGACCGCCACCGGCACGCCGCCCACCACGTCGTTCACGATCTCGTGCCACATCAGGATCTGCAGGGGGTAGGCGCGGGCGTCGTCCCCGACCCGCAGCGCGAGGACCGGCTCCTGCGGCTTCAGCCATGCTCCGGCCTCGCCGGGCGCCTCGAAGCGGGGCCGGTCGATGGCCGGGATGCCGTCGGGGGGCGGGCCCCCGGGGACGATCTCCTCGAGCGGAACGAGGGCCCTGGACCGGTTCGTCCGGAGCGACGACGCCTCGCTCGCGGACCAGGCCACCGCGACGACGGTCGCGAGAGCGATCCAGCGCGCGAGCGGTGCGCTCGTCCTCACAGCCGCGTCTGGTTCAGGCGCTCCTGGCGCAGGCGGTCGGCACACTCCAGCAGCGCGTCGTAGTCGAGCATCGAGACGAGGCCGTACAGCGTCTGGCCGTCCGTCCACGACACGGTCCGGAAGCCCTTCTGCTCGTGCGCGACGTACTCGTGGCCGCGGAACACCACGGTTCGCCCCCGGAACGGTCCCTCGGCGTCGGACAGCGGCACCATGAACACCGAGAGGAGCGTGCGGCCCTTCTCGTAGAGCAGGTACGCCGCCTTCCGCTCGTGCGCGTCGGCCAGGCGGGCGCCGACGAGCCGGATCCCGGAAGGGGAGTAATCCGGGACGGTCACCCGCATCCCCGCTCGCTGCAGGAACCACTCCGCCACCTCGGCCCGGTCGCCGGTGGCGAGCTCCGCGGGCCGCTCGATCTGGGCATAGGCGATGTGCTTGTCCACGAGGTCCGCCACGAGCGGCGACTGCTGGCGCGATGAGGGCAGCACCACCACGACGACGAGTGCCGCGGCGACGGCGGCAGCCGGCGCCAGCAGCCACGGGCGGGCCGTCGCGCGCCGGGCATCGCGGCGGACGGAGTGCACGATCCGCTCGCGGAGCTCGGGCGGCGCCGGCTCCCGCGGCTGGCGGCGGAGCAGCAGCCGGAACTCCCGTTCGCCGCGGACCAGCGCGTCGCAGCGCGAGCACTCCACGCAGTGGGCGGCCACCGCGGCGGTGTCTCCCACGGTGAGCTCGCCGTCCACGTAGGCGTGAAGCCTGGCCCGCACGTCGACGCAGTTCATTCGTCCTCCCTCACATAGCCGTGCTCCTGCGCGAACCGCCGCAGGGCCTGGCGCAGCAGGCTGCGGCCTCGCGACAGCCGGGACATCACCGTCCCCACGGGACAGCCGACGACCTCGGCGACCTCGCGATAGCTCAACCCCTCCAGGTCGACGAGGACGACGGCCTCCCGGAACGGCAGCGGCAGCGCCTTCAGGGCGCGGTCGACGTCGCCGTGCAGCACGCTCTGCAGCAGCTCCTCCTCCGGGTTGCCGCCGGCGCCGTGGCCCTCGCTGGCCGCCTCGACCGCGGTCTCCCCGACGTCGGCCTCGAGCACCTCCCGCGCCTGGTTCCGCACCCGGTTCAGGAACACGTTTCGCAGGATCGTGAACAGCCACGCACGGCAGTTCGTGCCGGGATTGAACCGTTCGAAGCTCCGGAACGCGCGGAGGAACGTCTCCTGGACCACGTCCTCCGCCTCGGCGCGGCTCCGCGTCAACCGGAGGGCCCCCTGGTACAGGCTGTCCAGGTGCACCAGGGCCACCTGCTCGAACTCGGAGACCTGCCGGCCGCCCGACGTCCAGCGAATCGGATCCCTCCAGCCACCCTTCACGGATGCTAACCCCGAGCCCGGCTCGGGTATTCCACGGCTCCCAGCGAAAGGGGGCCGGGCGGGAATATCGGGGGGGCGCCGGAGGGTTCTGGTCGGGAATGGTTCCGGTGTTCAGGACGGCCGCCGCCGTCTCCCTCGCGTGCCTGGTTCTCGCCGCGAGCGTCCCGGTGAGAGGCGACTCGTCCCGCAAACGGCCGGATGAAGCCACCATCCGGGCCTTCCTGAGCCGTCACTGGCGGCGCCCGATCCCGCCGCAGGGCAACCCCCCGGCCACCTTCTCCCCGCTGGAGGCATCGCTGTCGCCGGAGAGCTGCGGCGTGTGCCATCCCACCCAGCTCGCCGACTGGATGACGAGCTTCCACGCCGACAGCATGGGCCCCGGCGTGACCGGGCAGCTCGTCGAGATGCAGGGCAGTGATCCGGGCTCGGCCCGCGCCTGCCTGACGTGTCACGCCCCGCTGGCCGAGCAGGACCCGCAGAACGCGGCGATCTTCGACGGCCGTCTGCAGCGCCAGGGCGTGGCCTGCGCCGCCTGCCACGTCCGGGCTCACGAGCGGTTCGGCCCGCCCCGGCGTCCGGGCGACGCCGGCTCCGGGCAGCCGCGCGACCGGCTGCCACACCGCGGAGCCACCCGTACCCCGGCCTTCACGGTCTCGGCGTTCTGCGCGAGCTGCCATCAGTTCGAGCCGGATGGCTTCGCGCTCGAGGGCAAGCTGCTCGAGAACACGTACGCCGAGTGGCAGGCGAGCCCTGCCGCACGGCGGGGACAGCAGTGCCAGGACTGCCACATGCCGGACCGGAGGCATCTCTGGCGCGGGATCCACGACCCGGAGATGGTCCGCTCGGGCGTCGTCATCGCCGTCGGCGCGGACCGTCCGACGTACCGTCGCGGCGACGTCCTGACGGCCCGGATATCGCTGACCAGCGCGGCCGTCGGACACCACTTCCCGACGTACGTCACGCCGCAGGTCGTCGTCCGCGCCAGCCTGGTCGACGGCACGGGCGCCGAGACGCCGGGGAGCGTCCAGGAGAGCGTGATCGCGCGCGAGGTGGCCCTGGATCTCTCCCGCGAGCTGTTCGACACGCGCATCCCGGCGGGCGGTCGGTTCAGCACGACGTACCGGCGCCGTCTCGGCGCCGGCGGTCTCCGCCTGCGCGTGGTCGTCACCGTGCATCCCGACCACTTCTACACGCGGTTCTTCGAATCCCTGCTCGCCACGGGCGCCGGCCGCGGCGAGCGGGACATCCGCGAGGCGCTGGAGCGGACGCGGCGGTCCGTCTTCGAGCTCTACCGGCGCGAGATCCCGCTGACCTGACATCTCTGGAGGAAGCGATGGAGCGATCGCTCGCAGTGCTCGCCTGCACCGTCCTCGCGCTCGTGACCGCCGCCGGCGTGGCGCCCAGCGCCGCCGACGACGACCGCCGTGTCACCGTGGTGACCCGCGCCCCGTTCGCCTCGGTCGCCGAGGCGCTCGAGCGCGGCATCGCCGAGGAGAAGATGGCGCTCGTGTGCCACGCGAACGCCCAGCGCGGCGCTGCAGCGCGCGGCGTCACGATCCGCGGCAACCAGGTGCTGATGCTCTTCCGCAACGACCTGGCGGTCCGCCTGCTGGCCGCCGACCCGGCCGCGGGGTTCGAGGCGCCGCTCCGGATCTATGTGTTCGAGAACGCCGACGGCACGACGACCGTGTCGTACATCCCGCCCGAGGCGGTCTTCGCGCCCTACCAGCATCCCGAGGTGCAGGCCGTGGCCCGGGAGCTCGCCCCGATCGTCCGGCGCATCGTGGATCGCGCCACCGGGAGCCGGTGATCGTCCGGGGCGCGGCGAGCGCCCCGTCGAGCGACCGCGCTCAGCACTCCGAGATCCACGCCGCGTGGGCGCGATCGGGACCGAGGGCATCGCACCGAGGCGGGGCCGCGACGCCGGCGTGCGGCTCGGCCGCCGGTTCCGGGGCCGGCGATGGGAGCACGCACGCCACGAGCGTCGCGATCGAGAAGCGCCCGGAGGGCTCGCGGGCACCGCCCGGGGTCGCCGTCCAGGCGGCGAGCACGATCGCGAGAGCGACGGCCGCCGTCCACCGCGGGCGTCGCCCGACAACACGCCGTCTCATGCTTCCTCCTTCACGAACGTCAACACGCCCGCGGCGGCTCTCATTCCCGCCGCGGCGATCGCCACGCCGAGGACGATGGCGAGGCTCGCGATCGCGCTGTTCACCGCGAGCACCGACAGTCCGGTCAGCGCGTTGCCGATGTTGCAGCCCGCCGCCACGGTCCCGCCGACGCCCATGAGCACCCCGCCCGCGGCGCGACCGCCCAGATCCGTCCACGGGGGCCGGCGCCACACGACCGGTCCTCGAGCGCGCGCGCTCAGCCATGTCCCGACCGGCACGCCGAGGACCATTGCCGTTCCCCATCCCGCCGCTCCGGGGACGCCGAGCACGACGCTCTCGACGAGCGACCGGCTCGGACCGGTGATCGACAGGCCCCAGTTCCAGCCGGCCAGTGCGCCGCCGAGCCATCCCAGAACGCCCACCGAGCCGAGCGCGAGGCCCGTGACGGCCGGCGGCCACGGGCCGACCGGCGGCGCAACGCGACCGGCGCGCAGCGCCAGGGCCAGCAGGCCAGCCAGGAGCACGGCGGCCATGCCCCAGGCCGGCACCCCGAGCGCCTGATCGAGCCGTGGGGCCGTCACTGCGGCCACCGTCGAGAGCCGCTCGCCCGCGCCCAGGAGCGGTTCGCGGGCCGCAAGCGTGGCGCCGACCGCCAGACCCGCCGTCGCCACCGCGGCCCCGACGCTGCCGGCCCCCGACCGGGACCACACCGACGTCGCTCAGCCCTTCGCGAGTACCATCCCGGCCCCGAACACGACTCCGCCCACCGTCGCCGCGACTGGCAGCGCCGGCGGCAAGACGATCGTGAGCGCGCCGGCCGCTGCCAGCCCGTTGACGAGCACGAGCTGGAACGCCAGCGCCGTCGCCCAGGCGCGGACCTGCCCGCCGGGCCGGCGGGCGAGGACCTCCCGCACGGCCGAGTGCATGCAGAAGTCGCCCCGGTGCAGCACCACGCCGAGCACCAGGCCGACCGGAAAGCCGAGGAGCGCCGTCATCGTCCGGACTGTAAACCGCGAGATCCCCCCGGTATTCCGGACCATCGCGCGACCGGAATAAAGCCCGCCTGCGCGGTGTTTCCCCGCCAGCACCGCTCTGGAAAGGAGGTGATCCGATGATCCGTACGACCGCCTCTCTGCTCGCCGTCGCCGGCATCCTCGCCGTCGGCGCCACGGACGCCATGGCCCAGAAGGGCAACCCCTGCGGGGCGAAGAACCCGTGTGCCGCGAAGCCGGCGAACCCCTGCGCCGCCAGGAACCCCTGTGCCGCCAGGAACCCGTGCGCGGCGAAGAACCCGTGTGCTGCGAAGAATCCCTGCGCCGCCAGGAACCCGTGCGCAGCGAAGAACCCGTGCGCGGCGAAGAATCCCTGTGCCGCCGGGAAGAAGTGAGGACGACGCCATGCGCGGGCGGAGGCTCCAGGGCCTCCGCCCGCGCTCCACGCGAAGGAGACTCCCAATGCATCGTCTCGCCACCCGAACGGCCCTCGTCGGCGGCGCGCTGTCGGCCGGGGCGCTCACCGCGCTCCTCGTCGGGGCTCCGGCCGGCGCGAATCCGTGCGCAGCGAAGAACCCGTGCGCGGCCCGGTCCGCCAATCCCTGTGCCGCGAAGAACCCCTGCGCGGCCACCAACCCCTGCGCCGCGAGGAATCCCTGCGCGGCCCAGGCGGCGACGGCGGTGAAGGACCCGGCCGCGGAGGCCGCCTTCAAGCAGTACGCGCGCTGGAAGAAGGTGAACACCGAGCCCGTCCTCAGCGCGACCCACGGCAATCGCTACGTCTTCACGTACGTCAACAAGGCCGCCGAGCCCTCGGCGATGCAGGGCCGCTTCCCCTTCCCCAAGGGCGCCGTGCTCGCGAAGGAGTCGTTCGAGGGCCAGGCCGGCAAGCCCGGACCGAAGGGCCCGCTCTTCATCATGGAGAAGCGCGATCGGGGCTACGACAGCGCTCACGGCGACTGGCACTATGCCGTCGTCGGCCCCGACGGCACGGTCGCGATGACGGGGAGCGGCAAGGAGGGCAGCCCGACGGCGTTCTGTGCGGCCTGCCACCAGGCGGCGAAGGCCAACGACTACGTCTTCGGCAACGGAACGACGATGAAGGTCAAGCCGACCGCGATGGGCGCGCCGGCCGGCAATCCCTGCGCTCCCCGCAACCCGTGCGCACCGAAGAATCCCTGCGCGGGCAGGAATCCGTGCGCCCCGAAGCGCTGAGGCGCACCGGCGCGCCTTGGCCGCGACCGGAAGTCGGGAGGGGGCTCGAGGATCACGCGAAGGAGGAAGCGGCCGGGGCTGCCCGCGGGCAGCCCCGGCCGTGACTCACTTCTTCTTTCCTGCGGCGCAGGGGTTCTTGGCCGCGCAGGGGTTCTTGGCCGCGCAGGGGTTCCTGACGGCAGGGGGAGCCGGCGCGGCGGCCGGGGCGTTTGCGGTCACCGGCGTTCCCGTTCTCTGCGGGGCGTGCGCCGAGTCGAGCGCTGCCCGCCCCGTCGGATACGGCCGCTCGGGCTGGGCCAGCGCGACGCCGGTTCCACCGACGCTCCACAGCACGGCGATGCCGATGAGCAGCGGCTTCTTCATGGTCGTCACCTCCTTTCTCTCACCCGCAAACCCGTGCGCGGCACCGGACATTCCCGCCTCCGCGCCGCCCTTCCGAGCCGACCCCGCGCCTCCTCAGAGTCGGCGCAGGAGCCAGTCGGGGGTGAGCGCGATGGCCCACGCGTTGAGCACCACGTAGTAGTTCGTGAAGACGAGGAGGCCCACCACGACGAGGAGCGCGCCGGCGAGACGTTCCACCGTGGGGATGAACGGCCGGTAACGCCGGAACGCGCGGAGGAACGCGCCGAGCCCGACCGCGGACAGGACGAAAGGCAGCCCCAGGCCGGCGGAGTAGGCGATGAGCAGGCCGATGCCCCGCTGGACCGTCTCCGCCGTCCCTGCCAGCGAGAGGATCGCCCCGAGGATCGGACCGACGCACGGCGTCCAGCCGACCGCGAATGTCACGCCCACGATGAAGGAGCCGACGTAGCCGGCCGGCCTCTCCCGGAGCTGCAGCTGCCTCGTGCGACCGAGGATGCCGATCCTCAGGACGCCGGCGATGTAGAGCCCGAGCACGATGATGAGGACGCCGCCGGCCCTCCGGATCCACTCCCGGTGCTCCACGAGCGCGGCGCCGAGGGCGCTGAACGACGCGCCGAGCGCGACGAAGACGGCCGAGAAGCCGACGACGAAGGCGCAGGCGTGGACCAGCACGCGACGTCGCGCGGCGGCCGTCAATCCGGCGCTGAGATCCGGGACGGACATGCCGGTGACGAAGGAGAGATACGACGGAAAGAGCGGCAGCACGCACGGCGAGAGGAACGAGAACAGCCCGGCGGTGAACGCGACGGCGACGCCGAGCGGCTCGCTCATCGGCGAGCGAGAGCCCTGACGAGCGCCACGCTGTCGGGGCTGTCCCAGGACCGGGGGCCGAGAGCCACCGCGGCCAGGAAGCCCTGGCGATCGACGATGAAGGTGGCCGGCAGCCCGCGGACGCCATAGCGGTCGGCCACCTCCATCGTCCGGTCGATCGCGACCATGAAGGTGAGGCGGTGCTCCTCGATGAACGGCACGACCACGGCCGGGTCGGCGTCGACGGACACGGCCAGCATCACGAGGCCCTCGGCCCTCGTCTCCCGGAAGAGGCGTTCCATCGCCGGCATCTCCTCCCGGCACGGGGGGCACCAGGTCGCCCAGAAGTTCAGGAAGACGACCCTTCCTCGATGGTCGCTCAGCCGGATCGTGCGGCCGTCCGGCGCCGGCACCGCGAACTCCTCCGCCTTCCTGGGCGGCGAGGGGCGCAGCGCACCGAGACGCTCGACCAGGCGGTCGACGCCCGGAACGTCGGTGGGGCCGTCGATCGGCGACGGCGGCGCTCGACGGACGATCGCGGGCGCGCCCGGCTCCGGGCGCGTCAGCCACCAGCCGCCTCCCGCGAGCACCGTCGCCACGACGGCGGCCGTTCCGAGCGCCCTCCGCCAGCGATCGATCACGGCGTCGATGTCACCTGGGCAACGCCGCGAGCGCGGCGAGGATCTGCTCGTTGGTCGCCCGGATCCGGAAGTCGACCTCGACGAATCTCCAGCGCACGATCCCTCGGCGATCGATCACGAACGTGGCGGGGTGGGGCCAGCCCCGTCCGTCGGGATTCAGCAGCCCGTAGCGGTCGATCACCCGATGACCGGGGTCGGACAGGAAGACGAAGTGCTCGGGGGTCCTGCCGTCGGCGAAGATCCGCCCGGCCATACGCCGGAGATCGGCCTTCGAATCGATGGCGACCGCGAGGATGACGGTATCGCGTTCTCCGCGCCGGTCCAGTACGCTCCTCAGCTCGCCCAGCTGAGCGGCGCAGTACGGTCACCAGTGCCCCCGGTAGAAGGAGAGCACGACGTTCCTCCGGCCTCGAAAGCCCGACAGCCTGACGACCTCGCCATCCTGCCCCTCGAGGGCGAAGTCTGGCGCCGCCGTCCCGACGGCCACGCGGGCCAGATCCGTCGGCGGCAGACCGAGGCCATCGACGGGGCCCGTGGCGGGGCGTACCTCGTTCGCCGCCGCCAGGGCCCCCCAGAGAAGGACCATCGCTGTCAGCAGACCGGTGGGCAAGATCCGGGTCCTCTCGATCGAAACACGGACCCGGCTGCCTCTATTCCCGGCGGGCCATCCCGCCGGGGCGGACGGCTCGCCCGCGATGGCCGGCCGGGCACGGCGGCGGCCGTCGCGTCCTGGCATCGACCTTGATATGAGGGTCATCATGCCGCTCTCCCGCCTCCGGCCCCGCTCCGACACCCTCCACGTCAGCCGGGGGCGCACGGTCCTGGCGACCGGGCTCGACGGCTTCGTCGCGCCGGGCTCGCCCCACGGTCTCTTCGTCCACCAGACGCGCCTGCTCTCCCGCCATCGACTCCTGATCGACGGCGAGCCGCCGACGCCCGTCGCGCTGTCGGGCGTCGAGCAGCATTCCTGGCTCGGCTACTACATCGCGCTCCCTCCGGGCATCGGCGCGATCACGGCCGACCAGGGCAGCGGCCAGGTGTCGCCGGCCTCCCAGCAGACGCTGGAGGTCCGGCTGTCGCGCCACGTGGGCGAGGGGCTCCACGAGGACGTCGACCTGACGAACTTCTCGCTGGAAGCGACGTCGTTCGCGCTGTCGATCGAGATCGAGGCGGACTTCGCCGACCAGGTGGAGGCCCTCGACGGACGGCGCCGGCAGCACGGCGAGCTGCGAACGACCTGGCAGCCCGGCAGCGCGACGTCGTCGCCGACGTTCGACTATCGCGCGGAGCACGCGTGGGAGCACCACGGGCGTCGCGGCGTCTCCCGGCTCCACCGGGCGGTCCGGGTCGAGATCGAGCACGCCGGCTCCACGCTCGCGTGGGCCGACGGCCGCCTGGTCTTCGACGTCCGGCTGCCGCCCCGAGGCGCCTGGCATGCCTGCCTGGGCTTCCATGCGCGGATCGACGGCGAAGAGCTGCCGCTGCACTACGGCTGCCGCGCGTTCCGGGCGCCCGGGACCGAGTACGACCGCAAGCGCCGCGTGTTCCTCCGCGATTCGGCGGACTTCCGCTTTCCGCACGCGCACGCGCTGGCCCCCGTCGTCGTCGGCACGCTCCGGCAGGCGAAGAGCGACCTCGCCGCGCTGCGCCTCCACGACCTCGACCGGGACGAGGACGCGTGGACCATGGCGGCCGGGCTGCCGATCTACGTCGCGCTCTTCGGGCGCGACGTCCTGACCGCCGCGTGGCAGAGCGCGCTCGTCAGCGACGGTCCGATGCGCGGCACGCTGCCCCTGCTCCAGCGCCTGCAGGGCCGCGACTTCGACGACTGGCGCGACGAGCAGCCCGGTCGCATGCTGCACGAGGCGCACACCGGGCCGCTGGAGGCGCTCGACTTCAACCCGCGCGCCCGGTACTACGGCTCGATCACGACCTCGGCGTTCTTCCCGGTGGCGGTCTCCGAGCTGTGGCACTGGACCGGCGACCGCGAGCTCGTGGCGCCGCTGGTGGAGCCGGCGCTCGCCGCCCTGCAATGGCTGGACCGCCACGCCGACCTCGACGGCGACGGGTTCTACGAGTACCTGACGCGCTCGGAGCACGGCGTGCGGAACCAGGCGTGGAAGGACTCGTCCGACGCCATCGTTCACGAGGACGGCTCCCAGGTGGCGCCCCCGATCGCCACCTGCGAGGAGCAGGGGTTCGTCTACATCGCGAAGCTCCACCTGTCGGAGGTCCTGTGGCGGCTCGGACGCCGCGAGGAGGCGCGGCGGCTCCGTCGAGAGGCCGGCGAGCTGAAGCGGCGCTTCAACGAGGCGTTCTGGCTGGACGCCGAGGGCTTCTTCGCCCTCGGTCTCGACGCCGCCAAGCGGCCGATCCGCTCGATCGCGTCGAATCCCGGCCACTGTCTGGCCACGGGCATCGTCGAGACCGACCTCGTCCGCGCGACCGCCGACCGCCTGATGGCCGGCGATCTCTTCTCGGGCTGGGGCATCAGGACGCTCTCCGCGGCGCACCCCGCGTACAACCCCTACAGCTACCACCGCGGCTCCGTGTGGCCGGTCGAGCACGGCACCTTCGCCCTCGGCTTCGCGCGCTACGGCCTGCACGATCACCTGCTGACGCTGTGTCGCGCCCAGTTCGAGGCCGCGAGCCTCCTCGACTTCCACCGGCTGCCGGAGGCGTTCACCGGTCACCCGCGCGACGCGGAGCATCCCTTCCCGGCGCTCTATCCGCAGGCGAACTCCCCGCAGGCCTGGTCGGCCGCCGCGGTCTTCTGCATGCTGCAGTCGATGCTCGGCGTCTACCCGTACGCGCCGCTCGGCACCCTGCTCGTCGATCCGCACCTCCCCGAATGGCTGCCGGAGATCACCGTGAGCGGGCTCCGCGTCGGGGGCGCGGTCGTCACCCTGCGGTTCAGCCGGCGCGCCGGCGGGCGCAGCGACTACGAGGTGGTGGAGCAGCGGGGGACGCTGCACGTGGTGAGGCAGCCGAGCCCGTGGTCGATGACGGCGACGTGGGGAGAGCGGCTCGTCGACGCGATCACCAGCATGCTTCCCGGCCGGTAGGCCGCCCGCTCAGCCCCCACGCGCCGCCCGGAGCGCGCGCCGCGCCTCCAGCAGCTCGGTGACCATCGCGTCGAGCAGCCGCGTGATCTCTCCTCCCACCGCGCGCCACGATACGCCGACCGGGCGGCTCGTCGTCCACACGACCCCGGGGAACGGCCGCGGCGAGGCGGGGAGCGTCACCATCCGCTCGACGTCGAGCCGCACGGCGCCGACGGCGTAGGTGCCCGACAACGGCAGCCAGAAGCCGCGGAGCTCGGTCGCGCTCATCGGGCGCACGACGACCGTGACGCGCAGGGCATCGGCGGCCGCGGCCTCGACGGCGATCGGCGGGTCCGCCCGGCGCAGCGCCGCGACCAGGTGGTCGGCCACGGCGGCGACCCGGGCCGCGACCTCCCGGTCGGCGACGTCGACGTGAACGCGCACCCGTTGCAGCCCGGTCAGCCCGATCGGGTCGGCGGCAGGAGCGGCGTTCGTGGAAGCGCTCGCGAGCAAGACGACGACGGCAACGACCAGTCGCCGGCCACGCCGCCCGCGGGCACGCGCGCGCGCGAGCCCCCCGGCGCCTACTTCACGACCTCGTCGGCGCGCACGAGCACGCTGCCGGGCAGCTCGAGCCCGAGCGAGCGCGCGGTCCCGAGGTTCACCACCAGCTCGAAGCGGGTCGGCTGCTCGATCGGGAGGTCCGCCGGCCTGGCGCCCCGGAGGACCCTGTCGACGACGTCCGCCGCGCGCCGGAACATCTCCGAGTAGTTCGCGCCGTACGACATCAGCGCGCCGGCCTCGACCCACTCGCGCTGCGCGGTCATCGCGGGGAGCCGGTGCGCCAGCGCGAGCCTCAGCAGGCGCGTGCGCTCCGCGAAGAACACCGGGGACGCGAGGATGACGAGCGCGTCGGCTCCCTTCGACCCGGCAGCCTTCAGCGCGCGGTCGAGCTCGTACGGCACCCTTCGCTGCTCCAGCGACGCCACCTCCAGCCCCATCGCCCGGGCCGTCGACTCGGCCTCCCGGAACTGGTCCGCCGAGAACCCGTCCCAGAGCACCGCGACGCGCCGGGCGCCGGGGATCGCCTCCTTCACCAGCTCCACGCGCTTGCGCGTCAGCTCGATCTGCCGGATGAAGAGACCGGTGATGTTGCCGCCAGGGCGCCCCAGCGCGCTCACGTGTCCTCGCGCGACCGGGTCGTAGTCGATCGCCACCATGACGATCGGGATCTCGCTCGATGCCTGCCTGGCCGCGCTCAGCGTCGCCTCGGGGCCGCCCGCGACGAGGACGTCGACCTTCAGCCGGACGAGCTCCTCCGCGAGACCGGGTAGTCGCTCCGGTCGCCCCTCGGCGGTCCGGAAGTGGATCGCGACGGTCCTCCCCTCTGCATAGCCGAGCTCGGCGAGGCGCTGCTCGAACGCGCGGTAGAAGACCGCCGTGCGCGGCAGCGTGGAGGACAGGACGCCGACCTGGGCGGGCTTTCCGCTCTGGCCGGACGTCGCCGTCGGCGCGGCGAGCGCCGCCGCGGCGACCACGGCCGCCAGCAGGACGACGACGACACGGAGCGCCGCGCGTCGCTCGAGCAGGCGGATCACTGCGGTTCCGCCACCTCGCCCGGCTCAGCGACCGCGCGCCCGAGCGGCGCCCGGATGAACCGCGCCCTCGCCGGGACGACGCCCGGCTGGAAGCAGGTCGGGCCGGAATCGTCCTCCCGACGGAACGGCTCCACCTGCGGGACGGACTCCCGCTGCGGCGCGTGCAGCATCGCCCCGACCTCCGGATGGCGGGCGACGCGCGCGCGGCTCGCCGAAGGACGACTCCGGCGGGAGCGTCGGACGTCGCACGAGGGCTTCTCTCAGCTCGCGCGTTCTCTGCAGCTCCCCGTCCGTGAGATGGCGGTCCGGACGCTCGACCAGCCCGACCACGGATCGGCCTCCGCGGCCGCAGACCGCGACGTTGGCGACGAAGGACGACCAAGACGTACCCATTCCAGCCCCCCGTCGCACCGGAACCGCACCGTGACGAGCCCGCCGCCGCTGGACGATCGTACCGCAACCCGGAGCCCGGGCGGCGGCCGAAGCGCGACTCGCGGGCCCGGCTCGCGGAACCAGGGGCGAGCCGGCCGCGCAGCGTGGCATGGATCTCGGCCGCCTTCATGGCAGCTCGCCGCCCAGCGGCTCACTCGAGCGCGAGCGCCACCGACGGATGCACGACCCGGCGCAGGCGGGCGCCATGGCACCACGGCGACCGCGTCGCCTCGTCGTCGAGGATCATCCGGACCTGGCGTGCGATCGCGCCGACGATGCGGTCACCGCAGCGTCTGGGTGAACCCCGCGGCGCCGAACGCGATCTCGCCGCCGGCAGGCCAGTTCAGCGAGATCCGCCAGGCGAAGGAGTCGCGGTCGAGGTCGATGTCCAGCGCCAGGTCGCTCGTCCAGTCGCCCGCGTCCGGATCGCCGGCGCGCAGCTCGAGGCCCCAGAGGTGACAGTCGTGCCACGACAGGCGGTCGAAGTCGGTCTCCGTGTGTCTCACGTCAGCTCCCGGCGCGCCGCAGGACCTCGCGGACCAGCGCCTTGAGGGCCTCCTCGTCGGCGGCGCTCGCGGCCTGCGCGACTCAGCAGCCGGTCGACAGGGCTGCCACGGCGGCGGAGGAGCGGGCGCACGCCGAGTGCCGGCGGAAGGCGGTGGGCGGCGAGCCGACGGAGCTGTCGGTCCTCGCGGCCTACACCGTCGACCGCGAGGCCTACGCGGAGTGCATGCGTCAGCGGGGGTTCTCGGCGCGACCGCGTCGCTGACCGGGCGGCGGGCTTCCCGGCCGGGCTCCCCCCGCTGACCGGACGAGCGGTCAGTACCTGAAGCCGATCGCCACGGAGCCGACGGCGACGACGGTGTCGTCGCCGTTGAACGGGCTCAGGCGGCGGATGTCGTCCTCGCGCGCGATCACCTCGACGCCGGCCGTGAAGGTCCAGCTTCCGAAGCTCGCCGGCACGAACTTCAACGGCACGGCGCCGAACGCCCCGACCGACCCGAAGACGCTCGTGCCGGAGCCGGGACCGTAGTAGTCGTCGAATCCCACGCCGGCGACGACGGGGAACCTCAGCGTCAGGAGGTCCGGGATCGCGGCGAACGCCGGCACGACGCGCAGCTCGGCGTAGACACCGCTCTGGAACGCGACCGGGTCGCGCTCCAGCGGGACGGCCACCTTGAGCTGGGGCTCGAGGCTGACGCCGAGGACCTTCGCCGGGTGCGACACCGCGAGAGCCAGCTCCTGGAAGGTCGGCGACACGTCGTCGGGGCTCGTGTACGCGGTGTACGTCAGGCCGACTCGCCAGTCCGCCGGCAGCGTCGCCGCGAGACCGGCGTAGTTGTTGCTCTCGTACCAGTCGCGGTTCAGGGAGTCCGCCGGCTGCACCTGGTCGGCGATCCCGTTCTGGGTGCCAACGGTCAGCGTCAAATCGCGGAGCCATCCGCGCTCGCGCCGCCACAGCTCGAAGGCGACGGCGAGATCAGGTCCGGTGACGATCTCGTCGAGGCCCTGGGGCACGTCGTCGAACGCCCCGCGGAAGAAGTCGGCGGTGTCGAAGCCCAGCTCGCCCAGGACGTGGATCCGTCCGGTGTTCGGGCTCCGGGACGTGGCCACGTCGCCCAGGGGAGTCACGTGCGTGAACGCCCTCGGCGCCTGGGCGGCGGCCGACACCGGCAAGATCGCGACCCAGAGGACCATGCTCAAGCTGGCCGCGAGTCGGCGCGGACTGGCGGGCGTCGGCACGTCGCACCTCCGGTGGCGCCCGCAAACCGTGCAACGCACACGCCAGCCGGTGGAGAGCGAGTCGCTGCCTCCGCGGAGCCGCGCCAGGATCTACAGGGTTGCCGCCGCGACGCAGCGGCTCGCGGCCCGACGCCGCCGCTCGCGGCCCGACGCAGCGGCTCGCGGAAGGAGGCGGGCTCGGCTCGCCGAGGGAGGCCGACTCAGCCGCGCCGGTAGTGGTCGCGGGCCCGCAGGAGGACAGCGTCGGCGAGCGGCGCCGAGAGCTCGCGGAGGGCCATCAGGGCGCGCTGACCGGCGGGCACGTCCACCGGCGGCCGCCGGGCGTCCACCACGAGCCCGCGGAGCTCCGCGGCCTCGCCGAGGGAGCCGAACGTGTCCTCGTACGCCCGGGCCACGGCGCGGTCGAGACGGTCGTAGTCGTCGACCGGGATCAGATGAGAGTGGCAGCGGCTCACGGCCGGGATCGCCGAGCGGTGAGCCCAGCGGTCGAAGTTGTCGATCCCGTAGGCGCAGAGCAGCGACACGCCCTCGGCCGCGAGCACCTCGTTCCACAGCTCCTCGAGCTGGATCGCGGCGGGAAGATCGCGCTGCCACAGGAGGTCCACCATCTCGCCGTACAGCCGGACGGCGGGGTATCCCGCCTCGCGGACCCGCGCGACCACCTCCGAGGTGAGCGCGAGGAAGCGCCCGCGGTCCGGCCTGCCGGCGACCATGAGCCTCGACAGGGACGTCTCGGCATCCAGGACGACGAACTGACCGCGGCCCAGGGCGGCGTCGAGGTCGACGCCGCCCGCGGTCAGCCGCCGCACGACGCCCTCGACGTGCTCCGGCGTGGCGATCATCACGACGCCGTCGCGGCGCGCGATCCCCCTGGCGACGAAGCGCGCGATGGCGCGGAAGAGGAACTCCTCGTCCGTGTAGAGCTGGACGAGATGATCCCCGGCGCCTGGCGCCTCGAGCAGCCCTTCCCAGGAAGTCATGGCGTCTTCATCGCGATCATCGCGAACATACCATTTCCGTGCCGTCGAGCCGACACTCGGCGCGATGTGAAAATTTTTTGGCTCCCCTCCCAAGAGTGTCACGGTAGCGGGAGAGCAGCACAGCAGTGGTAGATGTTGGCGATGTACGCCCAGGAGGTCTGATAGCCATAGGCGCGGTGGCTGATGACCTTCACCTT